>Ga0209937_1000144_pt1 | contig 23750 bp, 11 predicted proteins | sample SalPon1_B_H2O_MG_FD_185699 | JGI IMG/M metagenome (GOLD analysis project Ga0209937, IMG submission 185699) | Salt pond water microbial communities from South San Francisco under conditions of wetland restoration - Salt Pond MetaG R1_B_H2O_MG... | ecosystem: Environmental > Aquatic > Non-marine... | reverse complement strand
AATAGATTTCTCCAGCAATTCTAAAGCAATACAATTGCCTATTGGTACTGAATTTCAATATAACAGCTTGTTGGGGAAAAATGCTGCAGATATAAGGTTTAATTTAGAGGACCAACTATTCGAAGGTTTTGTTCCGGAAAGAATTACTTTTTCTAATCTATATTCTGCAGATAGAAAAACACGCCTAATAGCAAATCAAACAAATGAAATTCAGGCATTCTCAAACAACGCACAAATTTTGAATGTAAACAGTCAAGGACTTGATGTTACAGAACTCTTAGTAGATGATGTTTCGATTGGCGCTACGATTTCCAATTCTCAACTTGATCAAAATCTTGTGTTAGAAAAATCCACAGCAGACAATTTTGTTTTTGATAATTTTGTTTTTGATAATTCCGCAATTTCTAGACTAGAGACAGATAATTTTCTAATAACTAATACCGATCTTGGCTATACCAAGATAAGTGGAACTTCAGGGGTTGTTGTTCCCGTAGGCGATACTACAGGTAGATATGCAAATCCTGAAATCGGAGATACAAGATTTAACACCGACCTTGAATTTCTAGAAACCTGGGATGGCTCAATCTGGATTGATTCTGCAGGTACTTCTAGATTCGTAGACGAAGAAGAATACAACGAAATCCTAATCGAACTCACCCTAATGTTTGGTTAATTGATAAATAATATTAATGCAAGACACGACCAATGTCGAGCAGGACAAACTGTGGTCAACCAGCAAAGAGCTAGAAGCTGAAAATTGGGTTGGAGGGACAGGATCCCCGTGTTTAAGGAATTATTATGGCATCTGTTGGTCGCATTTCTGGTCCGCTTTTAAAGTCGAACCTTCTTCGTAACGGTATTGATCTTGCGTTTGAAACAGATCTTCTCTATCTCGATGTAAACAATCAGCGAATAGGAATTAGAACAAGCACTCCTGAACACGATCTTGACGTCAACGGCACAACAAAAACAACCAATCTTCAGGTAACAGATAAAGCCGATATTGCAGACATTACAATAGATGGCGACACAATAACTAGTAATCTAGAATACCTTAATCTTGCTACACTAGATTCTGTAATATCACTTCGTCGTTTAGAAATAGATTCATTCAAAATTGAAGGCAATCTCATACAAACTGTCGATTCGAATGCAGACATTGACTTTGATCCAAACGGCACAGGATCAGTAAATGTACAATCAGATCTCAACATAGACGGCAATCTCTTTGTATCAGGTGATATTCGTGCAGACGGAAATATCACTGTAGGTGACGAAAATACTGACAACATCACATTCAATGCAGAGATTAATTCTGACATAATTCCTGATCAGGATAATACCTACACATTAGGATCAGATCCTACTCAGGGCGGCAATGAATTTGCAGACGTATTTACTGACAGTCTAGTTGCTTCTTCGGTAGATGCATCTAATCTAGAAGTAGACGGAATAGACCTTACACTAAGACAAGGAAATGTATACTACGTTGCAGTAAACGGTGATGATCAGAAAACCGGAGATCATATTCTAGATCCTTTTGCAACTATCAGTAAAGCAATTAGCGAATCTACAGCAGGTGACACGATATATGTATACCCTGGAGAATATCAAGAATCATTTCCTATTATTATACCCCAGGGAGTTACACTGAGAGGACACGGCTTAAGAACAGTGACGGTAACTCCTACCAGCATTACTCAAAGCAATGATGCATTTTTGCTCAACGGGGAGTCCACTGTTGAAAATCTCACCGTTAAAGATTTTTTCTATAACAGCAGCATAGACACTGGTTACGGGTTCAAATTCAATCCCGGCATATCAATCACAACACGATCACCATATGTAAGAAACGTTTCTGTTATTACAAAAGGATCGGTGACTTCACAGTCCGACCCAAGAGGGTACGACGCAGGGGATGCAGGCAGGGGAATACTGCTCGATGGAAGCATTGTTGCAGCAAGTAGTATATCGGTTAGCTGTCTTTTCAACCAAGTTACTCTTATTACACCGGGTGTAGATGCAATGACTCTTAAAAACGGCGTAAGAGTAGAATGGCTGAACTGTTTTACGTATTTTGCTAGAACGAGTATTAATGCACTAGACGAATCATTTGGAGCAAGAAGCAGCGGTGAAACTGCTCTGCGTGTATCAGGACTCCAAGGATCTTATACCGAAGGAGAACTAATACAGTATTATGACGACACTGGTAGTTTGCTAGAATCCAGTGTAATTTCTCGTGTAGATGCAGACGGAAAAATATTTGTTTCGGGAAAACAAGACGGATTTGAAACAGCAGACAGAAGATCTGGAAAAACTATTACTGCAAATGGAGATGCACAGCTTGATACTACTGTAAAGAAGTTTGGCTCAGCAAGTCTACTTTTAGATGGCGACGGCGACTACGCAAGTGTTTCTGCACAAGATGATTTTGGATTAGGCACTGACGACTTTACTGTAGAAGGATGGTTTTACCCCACAGCAAATATCGGTGTAGCTAGACTGCTAGATTTTCGTGCAGGACAAATCAATGACAATGCAGTTGCAATTAACATTGATAACCTAACGCCAGAAGTATATGTACAAGGTGATTACCGTGTTACAGGCAGTGCCGATTTATCAGTAAATGCATGGAATCACGTTGCATACACACGCTCTGGTTCTACGGGAACGCTTTATCTCAACGGGACAGACATTGGATCCTGGACAGATAACACTGATTACGGCACAGCCAAACCTCTTGTGATAGGCGCGCTGTTTGAAGGATCACAGTCTTTCTTCCAAGGTAACGTAGACGATGTAAGAGTAATTAAGGGCACTGCTGTAGAACCAGAATCGGGCGGACCTAGCTTCAGAGTATCTGTTACAGAAGACACTGTGTTTATGGCCCGTTTCGACGGAGAAGCTGGATCTACAGATTTTGAAGATGATGCTATAGTTGCTCAAGATATTAGATTTTCCAACGGAGCAACTGCTACAGAATTTACACTGGTAGATTTTACAGATTTTGGAGCAGAAGTAAGAATCATAAGTTCTGCATCTGTGTATGGAGAATTTGGAATAGTAGGCAACGGCAGAGGTGTTAGAATCTACGCAATTGGTCATAACTTTGCCTATATTGGAAATGAGAAGTCTGTAACAAACGATCCTACAACTGTTATACAGGCAAACGAAGTTATAGAAAATAACGGTGCTAACATCAGATTCTCCAGTGTTGATCATCTTGGTGATTTCAGAGTAGGTGATTTATTCTTTGTAAACCAAGACACAGGAGAGGTTAATTTTTCAACTAACAATCTTACTGTCGAGACTACAGATGGTATTACTTTTACAGATGGTTCTAATACCACAATCATTGACGCTACAAAAGCACAGACAGGTAATATAAGAATTGGCGGAAATACTATTGAAAGTCTTTCTGGCGATATCAATCTATTTGCATATTCAGATCAAATCAATCTAGAAAATGATGTAGACATTACAGGCAATCTTGATGTTACAGGAAATATTGCAATCGGCGGCAATATCACACTAGGAGACAGTTCGCAGGATTCCATAGAATTCGTTGCAGGTATAAACAGCGACATTGTTCCTGCGGAAGATAAAACCTATAATCTAGGATCTTCAGATGCACAATGGAAAAATCTCTATGTCAAGAAAATTGTAACAGAGAATATAGTAATTACTGAGAACTATATAGAAACTACGCTGTCAAATAGCGATCTAGAACTAAGAGCAAACAGTGCAGGATCTGTTGTAGCAGAAGATATTTCCTTCACAGACAATGTAATTTCTGCTCAAGGTGATCTAGTAATAGATCCAAGCAACGAAATCACAGTTTTTGATTCAACTGGTACTGTTAACCTTCCTGTCGGCACTACCGCCGAAAGGCCGCTATCTCAACCAGGGCAAATTCGCTTTAATTCTGATCTTAATAGATTCGAAGGATACGACGGTAGCTTTTGGATTAAGCTAAATGGTGTCCAAGACATAGACGGTGATACAAACGTAACCGCAGAACTTTCACCAGGTGCAAACGATAACATCATTAGATTCACAGTTGAAGATTCAACTGTTGTTTTCATCGATGAAGAAAAAGTAAATGCTCCTAAACTTACTGTAGATAATTTTGTAATAGATAATAATGCTATTTCTACACAAGCCAGCAATAGTGATTTGGTTTTGAATTCGAACGGTACTGGCAGTATCGTGTTCGATAATCTTGCAATAAATACAAACGTACTACGGAACACAGAAAGTAATGCTGTTACTGTTTTTGACAACACTGATCTCGGTTACGTAAAATTTGACGGTACTAGCGGTTTAGTTATTCCGATTGGCCAAAGTGATGAACGTCCTCCGGTTGCTTTCTCCGAACCGGGAATGATGAGATTAAACACAGATGACAATCGTGTTGAAATATGGGACGGTTTAAACTGGATTTCAGTAGCAGGCCAAGAAGCAGGCCTGTCAAGAACAGACGCAGAAAGCATAGCGTTTGAAAACATAATAGCATTTGGGTAAATCATGGCAAATACATTTAGAAACAAAGTAATTAAGAGCATAGGAACTGAACCAGTTGAAATACTTTCGGTAGGAGCAGCAGAAAGAGCAACTATAGTAGGACTTAGTTTGACTAATCTTATATCAAGTTTTGTGTATGTAGATATTATTGTAAAAGATGATACCTCCGTTGACGGTTTTTATCTAAGACAGAATCTTCTTCCTACTCAGACTAGTTTAAGAGCAGTTACAAACGGCGAAAAATTAATACTAGCACCTAATAATTCTATCAAAATTCAATCTACAGTAGACGATTCTGTAGATGTAATTCTAAGTTACGTGGAGACAGTGTAATGTCTAATTATATAGGAAAAAGTCCGCAAGACATACTAGACGGTGTAGCACGTCAGTATCTTTACGGATTAAGAAGAAACAACGACGGCGAACTTTTTTTAATCAGAATTGATCAATTACAAGGCGGCAACGAAAATTCCATTGTTATTAATAACGAAGGAACAAGAGACGCTAGTTTCCCCGACTTCGAAGAAGGAATTAGTTATTTTGAAGGTATAGATGAATCGCATGACATTGTGTATTCTAATCTTAGGTATCCACAGCTTAAATGGGATAATAGAGCGCTAAGTTACTACGTCGAAAGTGAAACTGGCCAGTTTGTTCAGCGAGTCAACGAAGATTTTACATACCCTGACAAAATATCTACACCGGGTTACAATGAAGGCCTTGATTCACAAGTGCTCAGCAACACAGAATATACAGACGCAGAGAGAAACTAATGACTGAATTTGCAATAGAACGGTTAACTTACACATGGAAAGGAGAATGGAATTCTGGAAATTTCTACCAGAGAGATGATGTTGTTTCTCTAAATGGTTCTAGTTATGTTTGTCTAGTTGGGCACACTGCCTCTCAGAATTTCACAGATGATCTAAATGCTGTGTTACCACAATCAGACCCCCCGCAACTACAACCACGCTGGGTTCTTATGGTTACAGGTATATCATTTAGAGGCGATTGGGTGTCAGGCACTGAGTATAACAAAAACCAGTTGGTATATTACAAAGGATCGGTCTATGTTTGCAAAGTCGATCACGTAGCTTCCGTGTTCTCTCAAGATATAGAAAATTGGAATTTTTTTGCTTTTCATATTGATTATCTAGGAGAATGGCTTTCTGCCACTGATTATGCAGACGGATCATTAGTTAAATATAATGGAATAGTATATAAGTGTATAGTACCTCACACATCCCAGAGTGTCTTAGAAGCTGATTTACAGAAATGGCAGGTGTTTTATAATGGTGTAGATTATAGAAGTTCTTGGCAGCCTTCTACCGAATTTAGAAAAAATGATCTTGTTAAGTTTGGCGGATCTATATTCAGATGCACTCAAACTCATACGTCCCAATCTAATTTTGACGAAGAAAAATTTGAAATAGAATTTCCAGGCTATCAGTTCGAATCTGAATGGAACGAAACTACGGAATACCAGATAGGAGACGTTGTAAGACGCGGCGGTGTTCTATATGTTGCTGTTACAAATCATATCAATTCAGACCCCTACACTGACAAACTATGCATTTATTGGCAACAGCTTTCTGCATCTTTTAATTTTAGAGGCGAATGGAGTTTTAATAATGAATATAATACAGGAGACGTAGTTCAGAGAGGAGGACAACTTTTTGTTGCAAAAAGACAAATTTCTCTAACTAGTGTAGACGGAGAGGCACAGTATGACGGTAGCACTCTTGATTATCTAGATACAGATTGGTGGGAATTATTAATTCCTGGTTCGGTCTTTTCACAGGTATGGGAAACAAATAAAAGATATTCTGTAGGAGATATAGTTTATTATAACGGCACCGCCTATAGAGCAAATATAGAACATATTTCTAGCATAGAAGATTATCCTGGAGATAACGGCAACATCTACGACTATTGGGACACCTTTATCCAAGCTGGACAGCCTGGAGGTTTGAATTATAAAGGTGAAATCTTAACTTTTGGTCTTTCAAGAGAAGAAACCGGAGACGGATCAACATTAGGCGACACAGCTTTGGCAATTGGAACTACAGAAGACGTTCTTAGTGTTTCTGAAGAACTAGAAGTATTTTGGCGAAAAGTAGAGGTAGACGGCAACGTCGTGTATGTTTCGCCTAATGGCGTCGACGACGACGAGTTCGACAGAGACAGAGGATTATCATTAAGTAAACCTTTCAGAACTGTGAAATATGCCTGTTCTTACATAGAAGACAATTTTGCACCTGGAACTCTTTCTACTGTAAAGGTTTCTACTGGCACATTTGAGGAGATTGCACCCATAATTGTTCCTGCTGGAACTGCTATTTTTGGAGACGAATTAAGATCTACAACTATAAAGCCAAACCAAGCAATTCTAGAATACCAAGACGATTTTAAATTTGTTGAAGATGCAATAGATCATTTGGCTACATTTATTCTTCCTGTGCTATCAAACAATGCGGTTGAACCGAGTCCAGGTAATGATCAAGAACAACTTTTCAATACAACTACAACAGACATTAACGGTGTTAATAGAATACTTTCACAAATACAAATTTTTCAAGATTATGTAAACTTTAGATTACATGGCGGCGAAAACGATCCTGTATTATCTGGCTCGAATGTTCCTAATCAAGATATTGCAGAAGTTAATGCTGCTCTTGCTCTTTGGGAGAATAGGAAGTTTATTGCTGCAGAATCTTGGGCATATCTACAAAACAAATATCCTGAACAGACATTTACTAGAACACGAGTGCAGGACGATTTTATTACCCTTTTTAGAGGAGTAAGAAGAGATCTTGAAAATTCAGGCAATTATGGCACTCTACTGGCCGGCGAACGATATGAAAATGCTGCAAACGGATCTGAAAGAGAAAATCTTTTCTATATGCGAGACACAACTGGCATGAGAGGATTAACTCTCCGAGGCCTGTTAGGCAATCTTTTATTACCTGTAGAAGGAAAAGAATATGGTATTGTCGACGGTGGCGCCTATGTCAGCTTAGACCCAGGCTGGGGTCCTGCTGATCAGAGAACATGGATAATAAATCGCTCACCTTATATTCAAGGAGTTACTACTATAGGAACACGATGTGTCGGAAAACGATTAGACGGCACACTTCATAACGGTGGTAACCGTTCTATGGTGTCTAACGACTTTACACAAGTATTGTCAGACGGTATAGGAATTTGGATTTCAGATAATGCAAGAACAGAACTTGTATCAGTTTTTAGTTATTATTGCGCAGTTGGATATCTCGCTGAGACAGGCGGTGTCATACGAGCTACAAACGGAAACAATTCTTACGGACGATTTGGGAGCATTGCCGACGGTAGTGATCCTGCCGAAACTCCCCAAGTCGTTTCCGCATTTACCCGTAATAATGAGGCACTTGTACAAGATGCTATTTCGGGAGGAACACTAAGTGAAATTCTTGTGTTCGAGTATAGAAATGCAGGTGAAGAATATACAACAGCAAATGCAGATATAATAGGTGCAGGCGATTTTGCAAGTGTTGAATTTTCAGATTTGAGAGATAGTGCAATATTCAACGGCAAGATTTCAGGTTTTGATGACAGTGCTACTGTAGGAGGTTCAGGGTATACACAACAGCAGGGTTTTTGCCAATTTAATTCTAATGGCGCAACAGAGATAACCTTATCTGCCAACGATAGTAATCAAATAGATACTGACTACATAGGTCAAAGAGTTATTATTATATCTGGCCCTGCAGCAGGGCAGTATGCGGTTATAGATACTTATAATCCTACTACAAAAGATGCAACTGTAGTTAGAGAATCTGACGGAGAACCTGGATGGGATCATGTAGTTGGAGGCACACCTGCTTTAGGGTTGCTTGATACAAACAATCAATATAGGGTCGAGCCTCGAGTAGATGTAGACCAACCCCCGTTTGAGCAAGAATATTCAAATCTGCCTTTTGATAGAACATACACCGATTCGGTTTATGGAGAAATTACTCAAATTTATGCAGATGTTGAGTTGCCTACCGGTAGTCAAGGAGACCCGGAAGTTTTAGACCAATCTGCTGTTATAGAAGTTACAAAATCTGGAAGAGATTATTCTGCGACAATAACAGACGGAGGGGCAGGGTATGCTGCCGGCGACTCCTTTGTAATTTCGGGCACAGAGTTTGATGGTTCTAGTCCCAATAATGACCTTATTGTAGAAATAATCCAAGTAAGCGAGGATAGCACAAATAGTATTATTTCTCTAGAAGTTGACGGAACAGGAAGAGCCGGTCGACTGGTAAACGTAGCTAATCCAAACCTTGCGTTATACTCAGATAATGGAAGAAATTATACTGAGGTTACTCTTCCATTTGTTGGAGATTTTACGAGAATTATAAGTGGTAACAATAGATTTGTTGCAGTTGCTTCTCTAGAAGACAAAGTTGCATTTAGTCTCGACGGCGAAACATGGTCAGAACGTCCTCTACCAGAGCTACAAAACTGGGTAGACGGTGTATACGGAAACGATTTATTTGTCATAATCTCTAATAATTCTAATGCTGTTGCGTATAGTAGCTCTGGAGAAACATGGGAAATAACTGAAATTCCAGAAGACACAGACAGCGATTCTACAGCAGATTCTACTGTTCCTGCATATCAATTTGTAACATACGGAAAAGGAAAATTTGTAGCATTATCTACTTCAGATAGAGCAACAGCTACTTCTAATGACGGCATAACTTGGACAAGAAACGATTCGGCATTACCACAGATAGACGACGAAAATCTATATGATTTTATTGCCTTAACTTACGGAGATAACAAATTTGTAGCAATTACATCGATTGGAGAATGTTTTTACAGCTTTGACGGAATTAATTGGATAGAAGGAAATGAACCACGCAACGCAGGTGAAAGCTCTGGAACATTTATTACTTTGAAATACTATCAAGGAATATTTTTGGCAATAGACAATGTAGGTTCACTTTATACTTCATATAACTGTTTAAGTTGGCAAAAGTATGTGTTAGATCAACTACTACCATGGACTACGTTCGGAGTTGCTAGTTTTGGCACGAGGCCAGAATGGTTCTTATTTGCGGACAGCACAACAATAAACGGTGTTGGGATCGTGCGCACAGGAAAACCTGCTATTATGAGGCCCTTTGTGAGACAAGGTCAGATAAGTTTTATGAAAATTTGGGATCCGGGATCTGGGTACGATTCTGCAGCTCCGCCTGCAATTGTTCTTTTTGATAACGTAGCAACGGTGGAAGCAGCTATTGAACCTAGACTAGGATCAGGTGTTCTTGCCCAACCCGATTTTATAAACCGTGGTGCAGGATATGTAAGTTCTCAAGCAGATGTCCTAATAACTGGTGATGGATTTGCAGATGTTATTCCTGCAGATAACATATTAACAATTAATAATGTATCCAACGTTCCAGATATTGGATCTCAAGTGTTAATTAGCGGCGTGTTTGATAATGAAAATCCTACACAGCTTAAAGAGTTTTCTGCTGCTAGAGTTACAAATCTCGGCGATGACGGAACTAATCAAGGAACAAGCCTAGTTGAAATACAGGTATCTCCTGCTCTTACATTAGAAAATGACATAAGTAACGGCGACACTGTTACAATTATAGAAAACCTAAGTAAAATACGATTAACAAACCATGATTTTCTTGACATTGGAACTGGAAATTTCGAGCTTACAAACTATCCTGAAATTTATGCCGGCGGCAACTTTTTTACAGCAACTCCTAGTAACGAAGTAAGAGAGTTCGCGGGCGGCAGAGTTTTTTATGTTTCTACAGACCAAGACGGAAACTTTAGAGGCGGCGATTTGTTTGCTGTTAATCAAGCAACTGGTATTATTACAATATCAGCTGAATTTTTTGATCTGCAGGGACTTGATGAATTATCTCTAGGAGGAATCAGACTAGGTGGCTCGGGCACAGTTGTTAGAGAATTTAGTACAGATCCAAATTTCACACAGGATTCAGATAATATTGTACCTACTCAAAGAGCTGTAGCAAGTTTTCTTGCACAACGTCTTTCAGTCGGCGGCGAAAATCTCGAAACAAATACTCTTATATCAGGAAGGATACGACTAGGCGGTCCTGCCAACACTATAGATGTAATTGCAGAACCTTTCATCGATATTCCTAGGCAGGCGACTTTACAGGGCACTGATCCAAGAACAGGAGCCCCCACGCATATTTCCGGAACAATGATAACTCAGTCACTATTACTGAGATCATTCGACGATAGTATGCAATAGTGATAAATAACAACAGCGCGGAGTTTATAGATGGCTGAATTTAAATTAGGAAGAATAAGATTTGTCTGGAAGGGAGAATGGAGTTCAGGTAATGAATATTACAAGGACGATGTTGTATCATTTAACGGCAAGTCTTTTATATGTGTTATAGGTCACGACAGTTCTACAGAATTTTTTGATGACCTAAATGCAGTGCCTTCAAAATGGAATCTCATAGCAGACGGACAAAGTTGGAGAGGAGAGTGGCAGCCGGGAGAAAGATATCTTGTAGACAACATAGTTCGCTATGGTGCTAGACTTTATATTTCAACAGAAGATCATATTTCCGCTGAAGATTCTACCCAAGGACTAGAAGCCGACATTACAAAATGGCAGGTATTTGCAGAAGGACTAGATTGGAAAGGTGCCTGGGAAACTTCTTTCGACTATAAAGTAAATGACTTTGTCAAATACGGCGGCATAAGTTACGTATGTATTCAAGACCACACATCAGCAGCAACTAATGATTTAGGGCTCGAGGAAGATAATGCAAACTGGGAGGTCTTCAACGCAGGATTTGAATATCTATCTGATTGGACACCGGGCTTTCGATATAAGAAAAACGATGTAGTTCAAAGAGGAGCCAAACTTTGGATCTCCTTAGATTATCATAACAGTAGCACAGAATTCGAAACTGATTCGAGTTTTTGGGAGGCATTTGTAGAAGGATTCCAATTTGAAGACGAATGGGATGCTACTAGAAAATATCAGTCAGGCGACATTGTAAAATACGGCGGCAATCAATATATTGCAGTATCTGATAATGTTTCTGATTTCCCTACAGGTGACAACGGACAATGGCAACTTTTCTCTGAAGGATTAAAATTTCTAGGCGACTGGAATGAAGATTCTTCTAATGTAGAATACAGAGTTGGAGAAGTTGTACGTTTAGGCGGATTTACATACAGAGCTGTTAAAGATCACTCAAATCAACAACCGCCAAATGAAGAATTCTGGCAGAGACTGAACTCAGGATTTGAATGGAGAGGCGAATGGATAGACGGCGGTGAGTATTATACTGGCGATGTTGTACGATTCTTAGATAGTTCGTTTGTAGCTAATTCCTATCACATAGCAGAAGACAGTGTTAATTCCCCCGATGTAGCAGATTCTTCAGAGTTTTGGAGTGTGTTAGCAATAGGCACAGAACAGAGCGTGCTTACCACAACAGGCGATTTGGTTTATTTTGCCGATACTACGCCTCAAAGATTACCAATAGGCGAAAACGGACAAATATTAACAGTTTCTCCAGAAGGAATTCCTGAGTGGGAATTTATCGGAAGCATAGAAGATGTTTATTATGTTACCGAGTATGGAACAAACAGTCCGGCGCCAATATATGGTAAATCAACAGATAGACCATGGCGCTCTATTCGCTATGCTTGCGAGCAAATTGAAAAGGGCACTAAAAAACCTAATAGCACAGAATTACTAGAGCTGAATAGAAGATTTATTCAGAGAGAAACTAGCGAATGGATAGAAGAACAAATTGAAAATGGTACAGCGCCGTTTACTACTGATTTTTCTTTCAATAGTATTAAATGCGAAAGAGACATTGGTTTCATTGTAGATGCAGTAGTATGGGACATTGCTCATGGAGGAAATGCTCGTTCAAGAGAAGTTGCTCTAGAATATGTAAATAATGCTGCACAATTTTACACTTTAGGACAGGAAGAAGAAACTGTCGCTGCTATTAATTACAGCCTGCAGGTAATGCAAGCAGTGCTAGAACAGCAATCTCCGGACGAAAACTATCAAATTCTTAGAGGAGATAATTCTACAAGAATTGCAGACCAATACACAAATTCTTCTATTGACTCAGAAGACGGTTCTTCTGAAGAAGTTCAAAACCTTGTTAATATAATAAAAGACGCAATTGAAGCAGGTAATGACGATAACATTCCTGTAGAATTCGAACCACATACATTAATTAAAGTATCTACTGGAACTTATAGAGAAGTTTGTCCTATAATTGTACCTGCAAAATGTTGTGTCTTAGGCGACGAACTTAGATCTACAAGAGTAGAAGCTAGAAATACTGTAAACAGCACTCTTACTCCGAGAGAAGATTTTAGATATTCTTTTGCTGGTTTAAAAAGAGTAGAACAAATCGTAGGGGATATAGTCACCGGTGCTACAGTAACTTCTAGTCCTGCGAATACACAATTACAGAGTCAAGAATGGCCCTTTGCCGAAACTGTCCAAGTAGGCGAGCAGACTGAAAAACTAGCAAGAAGCATCAGAAAAAATATAGACTTTAATATTGGTGATTTGAGATCTGCAGAGTTCGAACCTACCTATTCTTTAGACGCACCAGAGTTCGGATACGGTAGAGATCTTTTAAGATTGAACTTAGAATTCCTTAAAGCAGAAACTATTGAATTTATAAACCAAAACAGTCCGTCTGTGAAGCACTATTCAAAGACTAAAGTAAAGAAAGATGTTGCTGCTGTAATTGATGCTGTGACATATGATTTAACATATGAAGGCAATTGGCAGAGTGTAAGGATAGGAAATTCCTATTACGACGAAAATATTGCAACTTTAGTTATTGACCCAGCAGAAGAACAATTGCCTTTAGATGTGTATGATTTTCTTAACAATCTTTCAAGAGATGTTGCTACAGGAACAGAAGTTATTGCTCTTCAGACCAATATTGAACAGATTTTAAATGGACCTTCCGGAACATCAACTGTTGCTAATAGAATAAATGCATTATTTACAGATATTTCTAACATTGTAGAAAATGGGGAAGGAACTGTTGCAATAGTTTATCCTACAGTAGGAGTTGGGACATACGAAGAAACTGTAGTATCGACCCTAGATTCTAATATTTCTACAATTCAATCTCAAGCAATTAGTTTTATTAACGCAAACTTCGCAGACTTAGTTTACACTCAATCTGAATATGAAGCTGCAATCGCAGATATTGTTGAAGCATTAGAGTACGACTTTGCTGTTTCTACAAATGTCGCGGCAATCATACAAACAAACTTCTATGTTAATTCTGTAACAGATGTACTTTCCCAAGAAGACAAGGAAGCGCGTACTGCAGTTTTTGAATTTGTAAGAAGATTAATTATAGCTGACTATATACCTAATGGAACTACCGATGAAGAACAAGCATTCGAAAATACCATTAATGCAACATTTCAGCAACAAGACGATGCTATTTTTACAGGATTTGCAGAAGGAAATAATGATCAAGTCGAAGATCAAGAAGTCTATAATGCGTTGTTCCAGTTAGAACTAAACAAAGAATTTATAGTACAAGAAGTATTAGCTTATGTAGACGACTATTTTCAAGATTCTGTTACTGATATTAACACAAGCACAAACACCCTTACAATATCTAATACCGAATGGTTGTTTAGAAATCAGCCTATCCAGTTTGAAGACGACACTACAAATCTTACAGATGCAGGATTATCACCCGACACTCAATACTTTGTAACTGAAATTATAAGTTCAACAGAATTTAAAATTGGTGAATTATCTGCAGGAGAAATTCAAGAAGTTGATCTTACTCAGGAATGGACCGGAGCATTTGATATTAAATCTTCATATGATTATAATGAAACTTTATGTGCTAGAGATGTAAGAGAATACATAGATTCGATTAAATGGGATTTAGTTTATCCTTCAGTATGGGAAAGATCATATAGTGGCGAAGGATCAGTTAACGATTTTGTTATATATAGATCAGCAAGCTATAGGCATAGACTAGCAGCAAGATATTATACTAATTCTGTGATCGGATCTCAGGAAGAAGATATGTACTATCTTAGAAATGCAACTGGCATACGATTGCAGTCAGTAGCAGGTCTGCGCGGAGATCTAACTCCCGAAAACGAATTTGGTACTCGCAGGCCTACCGCCGGCGCGTATTGCAGCCTTGATCCAGGCTGGGGACCAGAAGATGAGAGAGTGCATATTACAGCAAGATCTCCTTATGTACAAAATGTTTCTACATTCGGCGAAGCTGCTATAGGTCAAAAGATCGACGGAGAATTACACGCTGCAGGCAACGATTCTATTGTTTCTAATGATTTTACTCAGCTAATCTCAGACGGAATAGGTGCATGGATTACTAATAATGGCAGAGCAGAACTTGTATCAGTGTTCTCTTATTATGCTCATATAGGTTATCTTGCAGAGAACGGCGGAAGAATCCGAGCAACAAACGGCAACAATTCATACGGCACATTTGGTTCAGTAGCAGAAGGCGTAGATCCTGAAGAAACTCCTGTAAGAGCAGTTGTAGACAACAGATCACAGTTTAATGCTACTGTATCAAATGTTACAGTTGATGGCGACCAAATTTTAGCCTTAGAATTTCAACATGCTGGTAACAATTATACAGAAGCAGAAATTGAAATATTTGGCGCAGGAACAGGAGCTCAAACAGAAGCAGATGAATTTAGAGACGACGCAGTATTCCAAACTCGAATAGGCGCAACAGAAGGCGTGCCTCCTGGCGGAGAAGGATACACTGTTCAGAGCAATACTGCACAGGAAGGCAGCCTAACCGGCATATTCCTTGCAGCCACAGACGGAAGTTTGAGCGCTGCATATCCTGGAATGGCAATCTATATTGTAGGCGGCGCCGGCGAAGGTCAGTATGGTTTCATTGATACCTATAATGCAGGTTCGAAAGAAGCCACAGTTGTCAAACAAGACGGTAGTGCAGGCTGGGAGCATGTAGTGCCGGGTATTCCTATAGTGGAGCCAAACTCTACTTCTGTATATCAGATCGAACCTAGAATAGAATTTTCTGCTCCTAGCAGCTCTGTAGCAACTGGTGCTTTGGATTCTTCGGTGGCTCTGTCTGCAATTGAATATTTTGAAACATCAGAAGAATACACGAATGTTGCAGCAACAGGAGGTTCTGGGTCAAACGTGTCTTTCGATGTTGTAAGAGTAGGATCAAAATACTATGTTGCTCTTAACTCTGCAGGATCAGGATACGAGAGACTGGAAACTGTTACGATCAATGGCACTCTTCTAGGGGGAGCTACTCCAACAAATGATATCACAGTGACACTGATTTCTCTAGACGATTCAGGCACTGTGCTTGATTTTGACTTTGGCGGCTACGGCGAAAAAGGTCTATTTGTAGGTGTTGACCAAGATTCAAGCGCAATTGCTCATACCAGCGTAGATGGCGTAAATTGGACTACAGAAACAATGGCAACTACAAGTCCTTGGAGAGACCTTGCAACAGGACTGCTAGACGACGGATCCTCGCTGTTTAAATCAGCTTTGATTGCAGCAATTTCTGAGGATGGCACTGTTAACTATTCTTCGGATGCAGCAGCATGGCAGAGTTCTACATCCGGATTACCTACATCAGGCGATAAAAATATTGCATTTGGCAATATAGCTGTTGACAACAACAGATTTGTAGCTATCAGCGACAATAGCCGAGATGTTGTATACAGTCAAAACAGCGCTGATAGCTGGGTTACCACAACAGACGCACTACCTGCTGTTGGATTTTCCTGTCTTACATATGGTAAGGGACTGTTTGTTGCAGCACTGTCAGGTCAAGCGCAGGTTGCATTTTCTACCGACGGAATTGATTGGGATAACACAACGGACGTCGAAACTTCAGGAACATGGACTGATATCAAATGGGGTAACGGAAGATTCATACTTATCAGTTCAGAAGGAAGTGTCCTTTACAGTCTTGATGGTATAACCTGGACAGACACAGGAGTTACTTCAATAGATCAACCTGAACAAATTGCATATGGACAGGGTGTTTTTGTAATTACAAGTGCAACAGAAAATTCTGTAGTATATCATTCTGAGTATGGCTTAGAATGGTCTGCTCAGTCAGTTGATACCAATGTAACCACAGGTTTTTCTGCAGTTGCTCATGGAAATCCTGATAGAACAACTACATTTGTTGCTAGTTCTGTTGCGTCAGATAGCACCCTAGCAGTTGCTAATCTTGGTGCTCGAGCAACAGGCAGAGCAAGTGTTTCAAACGAACAGATATTTGAAATAAGATTGAAAGAGCCAGGGTCGAACTACAGCACTGAACCTACCGTAACTGTAACAGATCCGAGTAACACAGAAGATGTTATTCTTCTGCCAAGACTAGGCAAGGGTGCTCTTGCAAATCCAACCTTCATTAGCAGAGGCAGCAATTATTCAGAAGCAAGTGCTGATGTTAATGCTGAAAATTCAAATGGCGAAGCTGACTTCCGCCAAGCAGTTGATCAGATAGCAGTTAAGTGGATATCAGAGCAACCTGTAGACGGTTCTAATGTTGAATTTGCTAACCTATCTGGAAGATATTTCAAATTGGTTACAACTATCAGTTTTGTAGGTAATAACGACGGTGCTTATACAGCGTTCCTACAAATATCTCCTGGACTCACAATTGAAGAAGCTCCAGAGGACGAAGAGGAAGTTACTCTTAGAATTAGATATTCGCAGGTAAGATTAACTGGACACGATTTCCTAGATATCGGAACAGGCAGTTTTTCAGAAACAAACTATCCAAGTCGTTTCTTCGGAGAGCCGCTTAACGTTCCTGACCAAAATAATGAAACACGCAGCGAAAACGGCGGCAGAGTATTCTTTACGTCTACCGACCAAGATGGTAATTTTAGAGTAGGTGATTTGTTCTCTGTAGAGCAAAGCACTGGTGTTGCTACAATTTCCGCAGATGCATTTAACCTTGCAGGTTTGCAAGAACTTACACTAGGTGAGGTTTCACTAGGAGGTAATTCTGCAGCAATTAATGAGTTCTCCACAGATCCTTTCTTTACTGCAAATTCAGATAATATTGTACCAACGCAGAGAGCAGTAAAATCGTATATCGAGTCGCAAATTGGCGGCGGCGGTGCATCACTTAATGTAAATAGTGTTACTGCAGGTAATATATTCGTCGGCGGAAACCAAATTTCATCTGTTGACGGAGAACCAATAAATATATTTGGCAATATAAGATTTAGAGGAACGGTATTAGGTATACCGCTGGCCTTTCAATACTTTTTAAGATAACAAAACGGAGACATAAATGGCAACAGGAATACTAGGAACAGCGGATCTTGCTGCAACTACAGAAACAACAGTGTACACAGTGCCTGCAAATACATTTTCAGTTGTAACTATAAATGTTACAAACCGAAACCCACAATCTAGATCAATAAGGGTGGCGCTTGCCGCAGACGCATCAGCTACAAATGAAGAGTGGATAGAGTTCGATGCGGAATTGCTAGGAAGCGGTGTATTAGAACGTTCGGGCATTGTGCTAGATGAAGACAAAAGAGTTATTGTTTATTCAAATTCTACAGACATCAGTGTTGTAGTATACGGAATAGAAACTCCAACAAGCTAACAAGGATACAAAATGCCAAGAAGAATATCAACAGGTGTAACAGGTAGATCGATATTAGGAAACTATTTCAGTACTGAAAATGTTTTTGGAACTCTGCCTGCTGATGAAAATATAGAGTTTGCGCCTAATGGCGCCGGCGAAACTGTAGTAAACTCCAATTTAAGGATACAAGGTGGGTCTTCCTTGGTGTTTAATGACAACTCAGAAGACAACAGCGTGTTTATTCAAACACCAGAGATAACATCAGATTATACCCTGACACTTCCTGTAGATATAGGGTCAGCAGGAGATGTCCTCACAGTTGACGGATCTGGTAATCTTTCATTTACAGATCTTACAATAGAGGTAACAGATCAATCAGCAGATACTGACACATATTTTCCGTTACTAACTACTGCAAATTCTAATACTATTTCGTCAGTTAATGTGTCGAGCTCAAAGATTAATTTTCGACCTAGTAGCGGACAACTTAGTTTATTAGGTAATACATCTAGCAGCTCAACTTCTACAGGAACTTTAGTAGTAAACGGCGGAGTCGGTATCGGTGGAGAGATTAATGTTGCTGGTATAACTACTTTATCTAGTACTACAAAAATTCAAGAAATTATAGAAAAAGTAAGTGTGGTCAGTGCTGCTTCATCCGGCACTATACAGTTTGATGTTCAAACACAACCAGTTTTATACTACACATCATCTGCAAACGGAAACTGGACCCTAAATGTTCGTGGAGATAGTTCTACAACATTAGATAGCATGTTAGAAGTTGGCCAGTCTATTACAATTGCTTTTTTTAACACTAACGGCGGTACTGGATATAGACAAACAGGATTTACAATCGACGGATCGTCAACATCTATTAGATGGCAAGGCGGATCTGCTCCTGATTCTGGAAACGCAAACAGTGTAGACGTTTATTTGATAAGCATAATAAAAGTCGGATCTAGTAATTTTAATGTTTTTGCATCTCAGACCGACTTTGCGTAACAGGAGGTTAAAACTATAATGCCTTTAATTAGCACAATAGCGGGAGCTGCATCAGCAGCCAAATTTGCTGGATTTACACCTATAGAAGCCACAGGAGGTACTATTACGTCGGATGGTACCTTTAATTACCATAGGTTTAATTTTACCGGAGGCAATCAAACTTTTTCAGTCCAAACAGCAGGCGATTTACCAGAGGTAGAATTTTATGCGTGGGGCGCTGGCGGCGGCGGTGGCGGCTCCGGCCGAAGTAGACCTGGCGGTGCCGGAGGAGCAGTTATAGCTAGAAATATACCTGTTAACGACGGTACTAGCTTCACTGTAAGTGTCGGCGGTGGCGGCGGTGGCGCCACAGGAGGATGTATAGCAGGATCCGGCCGCGGCGGCGGAGGCACCGGTCCAAACGGCGCAGCCGGCGGCAGAGGCTGGAATCCCGGTAGAAGCGGTTGTTCGTCACCCGGCGGCGGCGGCGGCGCCGGTACCTTGTTATATAACGGCGGTACGCTTCTTGCAGCAGCCGGCGGCGGCGGAGGAGGCGGCGGCGCGGAAAACGGCGGCAATGCTGGTAACGGCGGTGGCGGCGGCCAGAACGGGTTTAACGGAACTGGGTCAGGAGGCCTAGCAGGCGGACGATCAGGAACTAATGGACAAAACGGCGGCACAGCCGGCGGCGACCAGTCCGGCGGCGGAGGAGGCGGCGGCGGTTTTCGCGGCGGCAACCGCGGAAACCTTGCTAACAGAGACTCAGTAGGCGCTGGTGGTGGTGGTGGCGGAACCCACTATGCTAGATTTGGCGGATCTACGTTTAATGGTAATGCCACCACTCCTGGAAATTCCGGAGACCCTCTGAGAAACAATGCTGGAAATGCAGGTGGCGTTCGATCCGGCGGCGGATCCGGCACTGCAGTAATTAGATATAGACTTGAGGCATAAAATGACGGATATAAAAGTGATAGGTGATTTAATTAATTTTGAATGGAATATTTCAGATTTTGATCCAGCAGATACTGAAACACAGTTGTTGCTTGGTTTTAAAAAAGATCTAGATTCTAATTATATAAAATTCAATAACTTAAAATTCGGTTATGTCCTTAAAGAAGAAGGCATTGAGATTGATTCACAAGAGTATCCTCCTTCTGGAATGTGGTACGTATCTACTGACCAAGAATTTGTAGAATCTGTAGTTTTGCCAGTTTCTCCTGAAAAAAATTATACACTTTTTATATGGGTAAACGAAAGCGACAACTATGTGGAAAAGGAAATTTCATTTTATAAACCTAGGTACCCGAAACCGTTTGAGTCATGGATATGGCAGAAAGACGAATGGGTAGCTCCTACACCTCATCCTGACGATGGAAATATCTATGTTTGGGAAGAAGACAAACTTGCATGGGTGTTGTACGACGATAATCTGACAGGAACGGAAAATTATATACCAGCACATTACAAAACCGATTAGGAACAAAAATATCAATACTATTTTAGATTCACAAAAAAGATATGATATTTGCAAACAATGTGAACATTTATCTTCAGCACCTTTACTGATGTGCAAAGAATGTAATTGTTTAGTTAGACTAAAAACAAAAGCAAAAAACGCAAAATGCCCAATTAATAAGTGGTAACAAAATTAAATTTAATTATTGAGAAACTTATACTACTATATAATCGTAACAATTAATTGCGCAGTCTTTAATTTTTTTTGATTTACTTTTTTATTCAGTGTATTTTTAACACCATAATGCAACGGCCGAGGCCATGCTGAATAAGCTACCCACGCATATCCATCATGTTCATGGTTTAACACAGGAATAAACTCCTGTTTCACAATGCAGAGATATGTATGAAATACAAAATTATTAGTATGAGAAACAAAAGTTTCTAGAGGTATTGTTTTTTGTATCAAAACTTCGCCAACTTCTTCGAAAATTTCACGCTCACAGGCCTGCCAAGCAGTTTCCCCTGATTCATTATTCCCTCCCACAATACCCCAAACTCGAGATCGCTTGCTCTGCGTCCTGTGTAGAAACAGGAATCTTTTAGTGTCTCGAGCAAAAAAAAGTGCGCCTGAACAGATATGACTCATGCTAATACTTATTTGCAATTTCTCAGCTGATAAATCAATTCGAATCAAATAAATACTTTATCAACGGAATACATCTATGAGCGAACTATTTAAAAATATCCGAATTATACCAAGAAATCAACAATTCCTTGATAGAATTGCAGGTTCATCAGGTGAAATCTACGTAAACTCGGACACAGGCACCATTAGAGTCTATGACGGAAGCACTATAGGAGGCCAAGAAACAGCAAAAGCAAACCTTGAAAATGTAGACCTCACAGCATTTGATTCTATACTGCAAACAGCCGGAGTGCTTACAAACGTCTTCTATCAACCAGACGAAGGCGATGAGCTTCAGTGGGTAGAAGGCACCTACGATTTTGGCAATAACATAATAAAATATGCAAACGCAATACAACTAGAATCAGACCTAATAAACTATGATGCTGGTGTCTATCACGGCATGATAATGCATGTGCATGAAACAGGTGCTCTTTACTATGCTCACGCAGGCGAATGGCGCAAACTGCTAACCGACATTTTCCACTCTGACGTCGAAGCTGCGGGTTATGTATCTCCTCTTGGTGAAACAGCATACTCAAACTCATATGCAGATTTAGATAACACACCTGTTAGCATATTAGACTTTGGAATCGCGGACGGTACAAACGGACAGGTATTAGCCACAGACGGAGCAGGTGCGTTTTCATTTGTAGATCCAGCGACTGGCGGTGGTTCATCGTTTGAACTGATTAACACAGATAGTGGTTCTTTCAACCCTAGCAGTGTGTCAACATTAACCTTCTTAGGCGGAGAAAATATATCAACGGAGGTTGTGACAGACTCCGATGCAGTGACTATCAACCTCGATAGTTTTTCCATAAACTTTCTGTCTGATGTTGACACCCAATCAAATCCTCCTAGCACAGGCGAAGTTCTAAAATGGGACGGTGCAAAGTGGGCTCCCGGAACAGACATAGCAGAAGGAGGCGCAGGACTCGATGCTGATACTCTCGACGGATTTGACAGCAGCTATTATCTAAATTACAACAATTTTACCAACACTCCTGCGGTAATTACACTAGATGCCCTTGATATAGACAACGAAGGTACTCCTAGCGGTAACGGTGCACTTGCATATGATAATACTACAGGGCTGTTTCAATATACTCCTCCTACCGCTACTGGGATAGGTGCTGCAAGTCTAACAGATTTCAGTGTTACAGTAGAAGCTGCCGGCACTGCTGGTTTAATTTACAACGATACTACTGGAGTTTTTAGTTATACACCGCCGCAGTTGGGAGATTTTGAATTCACAGGCACCACACTTGACACCGCAGGCGGTGCCGAAATCACAGTCGCACCGGACGTAGACTTTCAAGGAGCAGTGTCGTTTACTACACTTTCTTCAACTGGTACAGGAACACTTGCGCTAGACAGCGACTCTTCAATATCACTTACAGCAGTAGATGATATTTCTATTACAGCTGGAACAGGCAGCATAATTCTTGACAATCAAAATTGGCCGCAAGCAGACGGCGCAGACGGAGAAGTGTTAACCACAGACGGTGCTGGACAGTTAAGCTGGCAAGCAGTGACTGGCGGAGGAGGCGACCCTGATCAGAATGTTTTTGAAACTGTGTCCGCAGACTCGGGATCTACCACAGCAGATACTACCACAGACACACTAACTGTGTCCGGCGGTACAGATATCACAACCTCTGTATCTGGTGATACACTTACTATAAGTTACACAGGAACAGCAGGCGGTGCCGCAAACTTTGACGAACTCACAGACGTCAGTAATGCAGGCATTGACGTCAATGACATATTTGAGGCTGCTATTGTTACTTTAAGAGTTAACAACAACGGAGCAAGTGCATATACATTTGACTCGCATTACTCCGGAGACAATCCTACTATCTATGCACTTTCGGGCACTACGATAGCGTTTGACCTCGATCAAATAGGCGGTCATCCTTTCGAAATACAGGATTCTGGAGGAACTGCTATATCTTCTGGACTGGTGCATGTCAGCGCTACAGGCTCTGTCAGTACAGGATCGTCAGCACAGGGATTTGATTCTGGAACACTATACTGGAGAATTCAAGAAAGTCTATCTGGCAATTATCAGTATCAGTGCCAATTACACTCTGGCATGAATGGCACAATTACTGTGAAGAGACTAAGCGTAATTTAAAACTCAATACGCCAAGTGCCGGTCGGATACTCGCCTTCAAAGGACAACAGCCATTCTGAGCCAGCAAATTTATACTGAACACCTGTGTTTAGATTTGTAGTGTAAACTGGTGTTACTGTGGAATCCGAGTCACTAGAATCAAACACAACCTGCCATTCTGTGCCTGTCCATTCTATGATATCGTTGGCACCAGCAACAAAGTCTGATCCGTCTTGATTCTTCCATGCATCGGCGCCGTCCGTGTTTATAACATCTCCAATTGACTCCAATATAAGAATTCTAGGATTAGCACTCAGATCAAAATCTTGAGGATTAG
>Ga0209937_1000143_pt1 | contig 23780 bp, 25 predicted proteins | sample SalPon1_B_H2O_MG_FD_185699 | JGI IMG/M metagenome (GOLD analysis project Ga0209937, IMG submission 185699) | Salt pond water microbial communities from South San Francisco under conditions of wetland restoration - Salt Pond MetaG R1_B_H2O_MG... | ecosystem: Environmental > Aquatic > Non-marine... | reverse complement strand
AATCTGCATTCATTGTATTGTGTTTTTTTTTTTTAGAGTTCCTCAATCATGAATCGCAATTTACGGAGAATCTTGGGTGAAGGAATGGATTTAAAATCGGATCGGGACACCGTTTCAATTTCAACCTCAACTGTTTTTTGCGCCAACTCATTCAAATTGTCAACGAGTGCTTGTTTGTCTTTGAATTTTGGATCAACATTTGCTTGGTTGGGGTCTACACCATCTGGATATACGGGATTTCCGTCATCATCTCTAACGACTGCATCTTGCACATATTTTGCATATGCTTTGTCGTATCGGTTCTTTGCCCTTTCCAACTCGTCCATGTTGATCACGATGGGCCAAACAAGTTTTTCACCAAGGTCATCACGCTCCTCAATTTTTTGCAGTGCTTCGTGTCCTCTTATAATTTCAATGTTCGTCAACTTCATATCGCTATATTTTGAAATACTTTGGATGTGGTCCATCAACTTGAATTGATGGGCGTTTTTGCATGACACCATGCCATGCAAAACTCATTGATACATACCTTATTTGGAATTTTTTTCACGAAATATGCTCCAAGCCAAGCGATTGGCATTTCCAAAACAGGAATCTTTTATGTCGTCTCCATATGCGCGTTCAATACGTTCAACCAGGGAATTTGAATTGGGGGGTGGGATGTTGTCCAGTATGTATTCACGGACCATTTCTCTCACGTAATGCTCCGCTCGCTGTGGTAAATCTTCGGTGTCGGTCTCGGCATAATCTTTGGCGTCGGACATGCTAATTCCATCAGCAGCCTTTTTAACGCGATCTGCAAGATCGTCGTCCAAATCATCAAGATCAAGGTCTCCTTGTTTATAGGCATAGACCATTCCAAAGAATCGTTGTTGAGCTTTGGAAACGGCTTTTTCACGCTTCAACCCCTCATTGAGATATTGGTCGCTAAGTTCCACATCACCCAACAACCCCATGTAATCGTGATTTAGCTCACGCAATGCTTTTTTGGTGTCAATCAACATGAGATTGGCTTGCTCTTCTGAAATGTAATATCCACCGGAACCTGGAATGGATTTATCCAAGAAGCGGTAATCTTTTCCATATCCCCGCGCCGCTTTTAATCCGAAAATAACAAATGGCGACTTGAATTCGCTTTCTTCCACTGGAATGGCAACCAAGATATTCAGTGGTTCAGAGTATGAAACTTTCTTGAATGGAGATGAATGGTGTTTTGCACGGTACGTGGTGTTGTAGAGTTGGGTGACGTCTTGAAACGTGTCGCTGTATGGACGCCCCGGATTGTAATATGAGTAATGAGAAAAGGGACTTCGCACGGGTTGCACATGGTTGGTTGCCAATTCCCGTCTAACCATTTCTCGGATCAATTTTCTAACGTTCTTCATGATAGATATTCTTTGTTGTTTTTGGCTGCCGTGAACACATGCTTGACAAAGTCGGACATGCTTGTTGATTTGAACGATTCAAGTTCGGTTAGCTGACCCGAACTCACAACAAATGTGTCCCACGTGGGATAATCATCGGTCGTGGTTTTTGCATGAAATATGATCTTATGATCCATGCGAACCGATTGATCCGATAATGACACATCCAATGTCCGATTACTTTTGTTGACTTCAACGTTGATTCTCCATGATCCAACATGGCCCGTCCATACTACATACCCACCGCTTGACCCGCTTCTGTACAGATCAATTGCTTGGGCAAGATTGGATGCAAACTCATTCAATTCTTGCATTTCACCTTGTTGTGCAATCTCAATCAGTCGGATCATGGTATTCGTCACTCATTTCTCCAATGATTTCACCTGCAAATGAAGTAACCCGGTTCCACGGAGTGATAATTCGTTGAGAGTTGAAGGATTCGTTAAGTTGTTCCATGAATGCTCCGTGAGTTGAAGGGTTGGATACGAAATCCCATGCAATCAAGTCAAAGTCATTGCCAACTCTGACTGTGTCACCGCCCGTGCTTTGAACACTGCCCATCCCACGACTGGAAATGCCAACATTCACATTGGCTTCAATCAGGCTTTTCAAGATATTCCCATTTGGAGTTGGGAGGATCTCCACTTTCCCCATCACATCGTTTCCTCGCCACCATATATCTGTGATGATATGAGACACGTTTTTGAGATTGACGGTGGAATCGTCCGGGTGGTCAAGTTCCCCCAAACTCAAACGCTCGTTGACCTTTTCCTTCTTGTACTTTTCAACTTCTCGCTTGAGAATTTTCTTTGGGTAAATGCGACCATTTTGGTTTTTGGCGTTTGCCCGTTGCAAAACTCCTTTCACCGTGAGTTGGGCATTTCCGGAAGACTCTTGAATTGGAACCCTTTCGTATTGAAAGGGGATCACGTCTACAATGTCAGCTTTTTGTTTTGGCATGTTGTGTGATTTATATGAATTCATCAAATGTCCATGTAGCGTGTCGTTACCTCATTGGACATGTAGAAAGAAACAACTCTCCATTTTTGACCTCAAATTCAAAAATGTATGCAAACTTGACTCCGTTCAAGTCGTTGATCATTGACTCCATGAGTTGATTTCGGTATCTTTCAAAAAGACTATTATATCCATTGCGAATGTGTTGTGAGTGTGGCTGTATTATATAATATCAAAAACCACCTTCCATTAAATCCATTGAAGCATTATTTGCCCCAAACATCATCTTGCGAATGGGCCAACGCATAAACCGATTTTTGGTGTTATCTCCGAGATAGTTGTGATAATAGTCAAGAATGTTCTCTGCTGTGGCGGGGTCAACAACAACACCGTCAATTCGCGCGCCTTTTCCTCGGGACACGATCCGTTCCAGTTTCTTCAATCGTGAAGAAATAACGTTTTTGCGAAACATCTCTAATTCGGACAACACAACCTTCTGAACGTATTCCACAAGAACGTCTGGGAGTTTTTTGTCTTGCTTGGAATTGCTGCTGCTATCATTATGGATTTTCATGGCGTTATTTTTTGTTTTGGATTGAATATACACACAATGCACGCTACACTCTTTTACGCACACATACGCTCTCTATATATCCCCCTTGGAGCATTTCAATCAACCCAAAAGGTTCTCTTTCTAAAGAGATCGTAAAAGACATCTGATAATTCATCCCGGATAATCGTTTTGAGTTCTCGCCGCTCTTCAGCAGAGAATACTTCTTGGATCAGAAGTTGCTTTTCCACCTCCTCCTTAATGATGTTTCGTACCACGTCATTCTTCATCAAAGTACCCCGCGTTGATCTTTCGTTGAATTTCTCGCAACACGTCTTCCAGATAATCATCAGACATCGTGTCCGCAAGTTCATACACCAAATCTCTTGATGGTATCTGGCGAATGGCTTCGGTTAATGATTTTTCAAGCTGTTCGCGTCGTTCATTCTCATTTTGGATTCCAGCAAGTTCTTTCAGTCTATTGTTCATGTCAGTTATTGGTATGCGTGTTTTTTTCAATGGTTGTTTACATGCAACTTTCTTTCTTGTATGAAACACCCTCTCCTATTATATATGGTACGTGTATTTTTTGGTGTCTCTATGCAGTTTTTTCAGTAAGAAAGGTTGTAATCTCGTTTGATGCCATCCAGTGCGGGTTCAAGAACATCGTTGGATAGTCCATACAACAATGCATCTGTATATTGCCGATCACCAAGCATGGAACGCACTTGATCAGCAGTGGTATATACCTGCCGCCCCTGGTTCACTTCAATAAACCCCAATCCGTGATTTCTAACAATGTATAATAATACGTCATGCAATTCTAAAACACCGATTCGTTTTTCAAGCTCCAAAACAAACCGGTCAGTGGACATTTGATCACGAATATTCTGCCCTCTGATAATTTCAGATGAAGATGCTTCTGACAACATAGGGTTACCAGCGGAAAAAAGTGTATGAACGCTTTCAAACACCTTTTCATTTTTCTGTGCATATGGTAAAATCCATTCCTTGAAGTCTTGCAAGGCTTGTTCTGATAGAACATCGTCCATCAGCGTATATCCATATTGCTTGTTCAATTTTTTTAGATACTCCCGCTTCTGGTCTATCATATCTTGGTCTCCGTCACCTGAAAACGCATACGGGGTATTGTATCCCGGAACATTAGCGGTTGTCGTTGCTTCATCATAGTTTTCAACTTCATCATCTGGAACACAGTTTGGGACTTCTTCACCATTTTTCATCTTGGTTCCAACCATTGTGTACCCATCCCAACAAGGGTCTTCTTCATTCAAGCGCTGTATTTTCATGTCGTATTTTGAAATTTTGTATGTGTGTGATCCGCAAACTTCTATAACAGCGTTTGTTCAATCTCGTTGTATAGCTGATAATACATCAGCATACGTTTGACATTCTGTTCATAAACCGTGTGCTCGCATTTGATGTTTTCAATGAGATCAACGGCTTGGTCTACCTTAATCCGTGCAACGTCGTCTTTGATCTTGGGCAATATGTCCGAAAAGGCTTCAGCCAACCGATCCACCTCCGAATTGAGATATTCGGTCATATTGTTGGTGTTTGAAATGTTGTTGATGTATTTGCGAATCAGCTTCTTTTGATTCTCACCCAACCCGTTGTATTTTTCATTGAAGCGCTTCATCATCAACTTTTGAGCATACATCCGGAATCCACGGCTTTGCTTTTTGTATTCTTTTATCAAGTCCGACTGCTTTACTTTGTCATCAATGGACGTGTTAGGAATTGTGATATGCTCAATGATTGTACTTTCACTCTCAACAACGTCAGTTGGGTTGTAAACCTCTTCTTGCAGTTCAGCTTGGAATAGCTTGTATATGCTTGCAAACTTGCGATAATTGCTTATATTCGTTTTGAAAAACTCTTTAAGGGGGTACTTGTCTTTGATTTCCCCAACAAGTCGGTATTTCTCGTCTTTCAACTTGTCTTCATCAAGCATACGCCTATTGCGCAACACACGCTGAAGAAGATTTCGTGCTTTCTTTTCATCCCGATAGTTTTCATTCATGAGAACACGGTAAAGGGAGTATTCTTTGGCAACCTCCGTGTTTTTGTAGTATTCACGAATGATATTCATGGCATGGCTTTGTTCACGCCCATTTAACACATCTTGTGTGATCTGACGTGCCAAAAGCTCAAATATCAGTCCAGAATTCTTGTATTTGGAATGCTTGATTTTCTTCATTTCAATGTGTTATATGTGGTGATGGTGTTTTTTGTCTCTTTCCTATCGTCCTGTGTGTATATGTGGAGATATACAACATGCATTGATGGGTGGTATTATATAAAAACACATTCATATATAGGTATGAATGCGAATCACGTCATTCAAGGATTTCCATTGCATCATTTGGATCGGGGAATGAATCAATGATATTTTCGTTCATGAAACTATCATCAGGGATCTCCCATTCTTGATCTTGTCGGGACTGCTCATTCATGATTTCTTGTTTCAAAGATTCTTGAATCAGATTCTTTTTGTGGTTTGGGGCTACCGAATCAAGAGCCAAAGGGCTGCCCCCCTGGAAATTTTGTTTGAGATCGCTTGATTTTGGACGAAGCAAGTTGGACATGTCTTTGAGTCCGTATTTGTCGTCATCTTGTTTTGTGACACTATCAAATTCTCCTTTTGGCTTGTTATCCCCTTTATCACCGTCTTCACCTTTTTTGGCAAGATCGTCCATGTCAATGTTTTTGAGATTGACATTGCCGGATGCTGCAAGGTCTCCGGGTGTTCCATAACTCTGACCTGTCTTGACAGGATCATTTCCTTCTCGCTCAATCTGTTCTTTGCGGAAATTGCGCTTCCAATCTCGCACTTTCTCCCGAAGCTGCTCTTCGTACTCTTCTTCGGACATGTTGAAAATGTTCTTTGCAATCCACTTATCGGAGTGTATAGGCAATTCTCTCAAATCACGTGCCACGCCCGCCTTCCGGCTCAAAAATTCAATTCGCTCCTGCTCTGCAACAATAGACGGGTTTGTGAATTTGAAGTTGAATCCAACGAGATCCTGATTTTTATACCCCTTGGTATAAAGATGCACCAATGCAATCTTTTTGAGTTCCTGTGCAAGAGATTCTTGCAAGTTACGAACTGCATTGGCAAATTTGATGCTTTCTTGGGCCAAAGTTGAATTATGAATGATCACACCCGCCGACACTGCAAAGTTGTGGTACTTCTTTACTTGAATGTCACACGTGTCAATTCTGCCTTCCAGCTTTGTAACGGACACAACCTCATGATTTTTATGTGTAGATTGAATGGCGTTCTGAAGAGGCATGAGTGGTTGTCCAGGCTCCAAATTTTGAGCCTCAATCCAATCACCGTCACGCGTCATGAATTTGTGATCTGGTGTTGTTACAATGGTTTCATCATTATCCAACTCAACTTCAACAACTTCAGCATTGCGCCGCGTCATTTCTGCTGCCTCAATTTCTCCGGCAACCATTTCACCAGACTCTTCATCATAAGAGTATGTGTAAAGAGGCTCTGAATCTCCGTCATCATTGTTGTAGTGATCAATAATTTCTTCGGCGGTGACTGTTTCACCGCCAATCAACGGAATCTCTGTCTTTGGGTCAATACATTTTCCCTGTATCTCATTCTCATATCCAAGAAATGCGTTTGGGACCTTGAGTGCAGACATCAGCTTTTTGCGAAGGTACTCCACGTCTTCAATAACCTGATACTGAAGACCCTGCAAACTATTGATCTCTGTGCCGTTCTCACGCCCTCTAACAGGCAAGAAAAAATCCTCAAGCATGTTGCGCATATTGAACTCAAGGTTATATTGACCGGTCTGTTGGTCCATGAGAGGCGTCTGCTGAATATCATTGATGATGCCTTTCATGTACGAATCCACGGCATCCGGTTCAATGTTTCCAATGTCAATTTTGAATACACGCTTTTCAGGCGCTCGCATGATGCGATGGATCAACATGGCTTCTTCCATAAGGGTCAACTGTTGCCATATCATACGACCATTTTCAATGAGAGCCTTTCCGTATGGAAAGAAATTGCTGTCGTTTGTGAATCGGAAATGGGCAATTTCCCATTCTTCAAATGTAATGTCCGACTGGTTGGGGGTAGAATGTCCCGCTTCTTCATATGAAAACTGTGTGCGACCTGTATCGGGATCTGTATATCGCTGGATGTTGTATGGACTCAATGGTTGGACATTGACAACACCGTGATCTTGATACACTTCAAGTTTCATGAAAAGATCACCATACTTTGCAACACTGCGTGCCCACCAACGCGCATTGTCTTGAACATGCAAAATGTCGTAAATCAAGTTTTCAAGAACACTCTTGATCTCGCCATTCTCGCATTCCACGTCAACAATCTCACCAAATGCATCTTTGGTTGCTGCCTCATTTGCATAAATGTCAAGTGCAGAAGAAATGATGGGATCTTCATCCATTTCTTCATACGTTTGGAATAATGAAACTCGGTTCGCATGAAACCCGTACTTATCAGCCGTCTGGGGTGCGTATGAACTCATTCCAGACTGATACATGCGTCTGTATTTATCGTGATGAAACGACCGCGTCACAGCTTGAGATTGACGCACATCCACGGTCTTGATTTGGCCTCCAGACGAGGAACGAACAATAACTTCACTTCCAAACAGCTTGTTCAAAGCCTGCCGAATCGTACCGCTCTTTTCTGCATTGCTTTTGACTGGCATGTTTGTTGTTTTTTGCTTTGGTTTTTATATGTGTGCTTCTTGCTATGCAAACGCTTGTGTGTAACATGCATTTTGCTATATGTCTTTTTCTGCTTTCATGCTATATCACACGTTGCAATTGATGATTGGGTTGAATATCGCGCATTCCGGTCCCAAATTGAAATGAGTTGCTGGCATTGCCACCCCACACTTCAGAAAATCCTTGGTCCGTGTCATATGTCTTTGTGTTGACAACATAAAATGAATACCCACTGAAACCCATGTTGGGGTTTTCAGCTTTCACTTCACGCTCCACAGAATCGTATTTTGGGCTTTGTGGGGTAATCATTACCATTCCCGGTCTATCAAGAACCGATGAAACATCCGACGTTTCTGAAGATTCTACAAGCGCATTGTATTCTTGGATCAAATACATGCGAATTTTGCTTTTGGGGATGATTGACGGCCCCGGAAAAGATTCACCAAGCAAATCACTAACTGATTTATCACCTCTCCAAAAAACACAACTCCAAAATTTGGCGGTATGTTTGTCACTCTGATCCAGATCATCACATTTCATGCGCGCCCGAAACGATTTCAAATTGTCTTCACTGTCCCGTTTGATTTCCATGTCGGCACTTCCAAACTTAACCTTGTTGATGTTCCCACTATCCGGGTTTTCAACATAGACCGCAAACTTTTTTTCGTCATCGTCAATGCGAAAAGGGTCGTATAGAGTAACTTCTCTGCCATCGTATTCCGCTTTTTTCTGATCTGGTAAACTTGGTGTGTCGTATTTTGCCATATTCTCAAACTTTGATTTGATACATGTTACTCAATGCTCGTTCCATCTCTTGATTGAATGTTTTGATCAACCACTCGGACATTACTTTGAATTGCTTGTCACCGTATTTAGGGCGAAATCCCGGTTTTCGCATTGTGGTGATTCCCCGAATTTCATACGTTCTTTCTTTTCCTGGCACACTTTCAATCGTTGCGGGGAGGTTAACGTGGGACTTCGTGCTGGTAATCAAAAATTCATCAGCGAGTTGAATATCCCATTCCAACAAAGCAGTCATTATCTTGGGGACTGCCTTGCGACACATTCGCATTATCTCTGCACGGGTGATGGGCGGCCCTATATTGTCGGGGCGATCCAAATTATCAACAGCATGAGGACATAGTTCAACGTTGACTGTGATTCCGTGGTAATCAATCTTTCCGATATGCTCTTTCCCACGACACCCGGTGGATTCGGAAAGCATGAAAATTTCTCTAATCTGTTTTCGTATTTCTTTCATAATTTTTTTTCGTAGTGTTCGTTTGCGTTTCTTGCTCGCACGCCGTTTTGACCCCGAACTACGCTTTTTTGAACTGCGGACTTCTGTTGCGGCGCTCTTTAGAACTCATTCGGATTTCTTTGGGGTTTCCGTTTTTGTACTTCAGCTTGTACCACCCATCTTTGGTTGAAACCCACTTTTCCTTATGTTTGCCGCATACAATTTTGCGTTTGAGTGCTTCGGAAAGAACGAGGTTTATGTAGTTTTTGTTCGGCTGGTTTGGTGTTTTGCATGTCGTAAAATTCATGTGAATCAACCCAACAACCATCCCAAATCTTGCCCTGTATTTTGGTCTCGCCACGGATTGCCTTTGGCGGATCCAGGTGTATACAACCCACCGGCATTCCTTCTGAAATTGGAACCTTTTTTTGATTGAATGTTTCTCATCGCTGAATGGCTTTGCCGTTCAGCGTCTCCTCGCAATCGGATTGCAGTATCTCGTGCCCAAAACATGAACATCGCAGCAAAAATAAGATCGTCGTGATACCCGCTTACATGCTCCGCTTTTCCGTTCTTTTTCCATACAAATGTTTTGAGTTCTTCACAAAGCCTGCTACTCCTAATAGTGGCATATTCTTTCCTTATATACTCTTCAAACTTAGAAACAATGAGTGGACGGGTTTTCCGGCTTGTGTAAAGGCCGGGAAGCACCTTCTTGTTGTTTCTTTTACCGCCCTTGGTGTCAATGATGTGAAGATCATTAGACGTGTATAACAAATTCTTGTAATCGCGGTCCATGATCGTTCGGAGCGTGCTGTAACCGTAGCTATTGCGTTCAACGACAATTAACGCATCATTATACATGGTCCCGAATCGGACAAGAAGATTTCCAAGTTGGTCAGGGCGAACATGCCCCCGATATTCAGCAACTTGTTCAATTTCATCGGTTGTGAAGATTTGAATTGTTGAATAATCGCCATCGCCATCCCCCCGCGCAACATCTGAACTCACAACATATGACGTGTTGGGTTGCGGTTCTTGCCACACCCAAAAATCTCGTTGGTTGAAAACCGGAATTTTGTATTGGGGGTTGGTTACTTGCGATTTTTCAATGGAACGAATGCGCTCCATTCCAATGACAGTGTCACCACTGCTTTCAAATGACGTGTCATATTCTCGTGCTGCCTTGCTTGCAGGCAACTTGTTGTCTTGTTCACGTCTCCATGCCGCATCTCGGTCTGGATGCAAGGACCAATGCAACTTGATGGGGTGAAAGTCATTTTCTCCGACACCACTCCAAATCTCTTTATTTTCGGTGGAATCTACCAAATCAGCCCCAGAAACAGCATTGCTCCACGTTTCATGAAACCACGTTCCGATGTTAGAAGGTGTGCTAAGAACAACTGCGTCCCCCTCGGACGCAGAAAGAGTTGCTTGAATGCTTGACCACAGTTCGCGTGCATTTTTGATGAAAGCTGCTTCATCAATGATAAGAAGTGAAAGTGCTTCGGACCGCCCGGCGTTGCCGGTGGTTGTTTCGGCAGACATCTGACTTTCATTTTCAAACATAATGGAAAGACGATTGTCCACCTCACGTTTGAGACGCAAGAACCCTGGAAGGTTTGCGTGCATGATTTTGGTCTTCTTGAGAAGGTTGCGTGCAACTGCCTGTTTGAGTGCAACGACAAGAATGTTCTTGTCGCTATTGAATGTCATGAGCCAAAGAGCATATGCTGCCATCAACGTGGAAATGCCCATTTGACGGGCTTTCAAAATCACATTATACTGGTTCTCTTGAATTTCTTCAAGAGTTCGTTCTTGAAACGGATATAGATTGAATTTTACCTTGCCTTTCTGTTGGTGCTGAATCTTGCAATACTTCTTCATGAAATACGCTGGATCCATTGCGCATTTCAAATATTCTTGCCGTTGCGCCTTCTGAATTTCTTGGCGTTGATTTGTTGACATTCCGGATTTTATGTTGCTTGAGTCATTTCATCCAGTAACTTTTTAAGTCGTTTAAGTTCAGCGGCATTGAGAAAAACGGAGGCACCGTCATCGGGAACCTCTGTTTTTTCGTGAATGCAAATTTTGAAACCATTCGCAGTCTGCTTCAACGTTATATTGTTGGTCGTGTCTGAATTCCCGGTGAATGTTTGAGATGGTCCCTCAACCACGTTATACGGATCTGAACTTCCAATACTATCAACCCCCCGGAAATCAAAATTGCGCGGCTTCTCGGGCTTGTTAGCGGGCTTCTGACGTGCATCTTGATCACTTGGTGAAAACGCATGCGCACGAGGGTCCGGCTGAACGCCTAACATGTCAGCCATCTTATCTTGCATCGCCGATTTCATTAGCTGTTGAAGTTTCATGTGCTTCAATCTATTTTGATGATTTTAAGACGATCCCCCGCACTTTGAATTTCAATGAGAGGACCGTCTTCAATTTCAAGCGTGAATGACGTTTGATCATCATTGCAGTATGCCGACGCCACTTTGGAACCCGACAGGGCTTGCTCGGTTAGTTCCATGTTTGATTCTTCCGCTGCTTTTTGTTGAGCGCCAATACTTGAAACCCCGTTAAACGAAAAGTTGTCGCGGTTAGAATGGGACGGCATGGAATTGATCGGAGATAGGCCAACAAACCCACCAATCCCTTCGTCAAGACGGGATTTGGAGTTGTTAGACCGCATTTCATTTCGCACCATTTCTCGTATCAGTGCTCTGAATTTTTGTTCTTTCGTCATGATCGTGTGTGTGTGTGTGTGTGTGTGTGTGTGTGTATGTGTGTGTGCTATGAAACCTTCAATTGGCAGTGGCTTGATTTAGAACGACACTGGACAGCACAATAGTCCCAACACCACCCAAATAATACAACCACTTCCGCCGGTTTGCTTGTTCAAGTTCTGAATTGAGACGATTGATTTCATCGGAATGCAACTCTATTTTCTCGTCCCGAATTTCAAGACGCTGATCGGTCAATGACAACATTAGACTATCTCGTGATCGCAGCCGTTCAAACGTTGCAACTTGTCTTTCAAAGTTGTTAACAAGTCTGTTTAGAGCTTCAATTCGTTGCTGTTTGGTTTTTGCGTCATCACGGATGCGTTCCAATACACGGGTTTCAACACATATGGTATCTCTCTCGCTGCCGCCCGATGGGGATTGGGCATTTGTGTTCTGGACCCCAAACGCGAAAAACACGCCCAACGCCAAAACAGCAATTCTAATGATTTTCATGTTAATTGTTTTTATATCCATTGATCCAATCACGTATATCTTGGGTGCCTTCCGGCGCATCATCTCCAATCTGATTGAGTTCATCCTGAATTTGCTTTCGGTCGGATTCAAGCTGATTCAACAACTCTTCATCTTGATTTTGTTGCTCCCTGATTTTTTGTTCTCGTTCTTGAATGTCGGCATCTTGATTGTCCAACTCCTCCGTGCGATCCGAATTCGGAGATTCACCATTTCTTTTGTCACGTGAAAACACAAAAAACCCCACAATGACAGAAACGATCATCAGAATCCATTCCCAAGCGTGCAATATAAAATTCATCCAGTTCATAGTTAAATTTTACCCAGTTTTTTAAGTGACATCAACACATTCTTGATTGCTTGCTTGCGGGAAATTCCATTTTGATCCATTTGCTCTTGGACAATGCGCTTAATAATAGATGTAGACGAAATTCGTGATTCCTTGATATTATTCTGTTTGACATACTTTTTGGCGTTGTCAAGAGCCGATGAATCTACTTCATCGTCACGACTATCCCAACCATTGTCAATGAAATTGAAAAATTTTTCACGGTGCTTCTTGGGAATTTCATCTGGACCATCAACTCCAAAAATATCAAGCATGTCTTTAAAGAATTTTTGGTAGTTGCCATCCTTTTCTTTTTCAGTCAGCAACGTTTCATTAACAACTTGTGAAATTTGCTCTTTCAAAGCTCGTTTTTGATTTTCATTCAAAAGACTCATAATGGGCGTGTTGTTTTTTTCAATCGTATGGGTTGTTGTGGGCAGCGATAAAGTGTGCTTTATCCCGTTCAAACATCTCTTTCCTGGGTCCGATTAAGGATATCCTTGAGAAACGCGATACGGTTTTTTTGCTCTTTCTTTGTAATCATATTCTCTTGGTCACGTTCATCTCGGAGATTGATATACTGTGTGCGCCAAAAGTCTTTATCCTTTTTTTCATACCACGCCCAGAGAAATGCAATAATAGCAGCAGCAGCGCCGCCCCCTTGTTGTAAAGATTCTATGATAGCGGTTATATCCATGTATATTTATGTGTCTTAGATATAAGACATAATTGGTTCATCACATAAAAAACCTTGTCTTTTGGTCTGAAACACATAAAAACGGCATTTTTATTAAAATATACTTCAAGAACCTTTTTCTTTCAATTCTTCAATTTCTGATTCAATGGCTTCAAGTTTTGATTGGTAGATAGAGATATATTCATTAAAATCTGACTTGAGTTGATCAAGATCAATATCGGCGGTCCATGTTTCTACATTTCCAAACTCATCCTTCACATACTCTTCACGGTCCCCCGCCTTCAAAAATTCTTGAAATTGGCTTTTTTGATCCCGGATCCATGATTTCATGTTTGCAGCCACACGCTGTTTTTCATAAAGATCCCATTTGCCAGCTTTTCGTATTTCGTCTTCAAAAGTGATTACACAATCAAAACACATGCCATGTATTTTATACATCTTGCTATCAAGGCGGTGGGTCATGACCGTTTCGCATTCCGGACAAAGTAGCGGAACTCCCCGCGTCTTTCCATATGTTTTGCCATGATTGATCTTATACCCTTTTTTTTGTTCCCATATGTTACCTTTGCGGTCTTTCCATTTATCACCGGGTTCAACGTCAGGTGGTGCTTGTCCAACATTTAGATCCGGGCGGCGAGATATTTGTACATTTTCATCTGCCGGATTCCCACCCTGAAAAATGGTTTTGAGTGCGCTCTGCTGTTTGGGCGATTTAGAGAATTCGTTGATATTGACTGGGGTTGACATATCGTTCTGTGTTAGAGTATGTTGTTTTATATTGTTTATGTGTGTTTATTGGATCTCCGAACCGTCGTTGATATATATACATGACCGAGTCAACCCATTCAAATCCGCCCATATTTAATACATCCCAATAAATAGTTAATACGCCTAAACATACCGGTGATTTTGTACGTTTTATCGTTGTATGTAAAAACAATCCCTTCAAATTTCGGAATGTCATTGCCAACATGCACGCACATATCATCGTGCCCACGCTTAGAAACGACACGGTTCATTTTTTCTATCTCGGATACATCAATCCCTGTTGTATCTGTACCGTCATTTAGCGTATTGAAAACACGCTTTTTGATAGCAGTCCCAATGTGTTCAACAAAATGACGAACTTTGTTGACATACTTGGAATCAAATCCGTTTTGAAACCGAGAGATGCATTTTTCAAGAAATGCATCATCATCAAACATGCTTCGCATTTTTCGCAAATTACATCCCGTGACACCTGATTTTTGGTTATATGCAAATCGTTGTGTAAGTCCAATCGCTTGTTCCATTGAAAGAACGTGCTGATTTGAAGAAGCAAATTGTGCGATTTCATTCAAAAACTCTTCACGGATGTGGTGATGGATCGGCACATCATCATTTTTGTTATCATCTAATACATTCAATGCTTCAAGAAACGAAATTCCGTTTGCCGCGTCGGGTACTGTGAAATTAGCAAAAAAATTGTTGAGGGACATTGTTGATTCTTTGAAGAATAGCAAAGCTTCAGAATGTAAGCCTACTTCTATTGGACCAACAAAGTTGAATCCGTTATAACAGCCATACATACCGGGATCATAAGAGAAGTAATTGACTTCACGACCGTCTTGATCACAGCCCATTAGACCATGCAAGACGATGTATTTATCATGGTATTTTACGACATTTTTATTATCGGGGTTTACAATCTCTGCATTCCAAAAACGCGTTCCTTGTTTCATGCCAATATAAGAAAAATCTTCCATGAAAAGTTCAAACGCATCAAACGCGTTTTTGAATGTCTCAAGGACATTGGGATCTTGGTACTTTGAATATCGTTCAATGACGTCATCACGCGACATGGCATTCTTGGCACCATTTTTGCGATGGGTCAAATTACACGCAAACCTGACTTCTCCATCGCAATTTCGTGTAACCTTGATATTTTGCCCATCAACCTTTTCCTGTAACCGCATCTTCCTGTCGTCAGATACAACGCTGTGAAACATGTCTACAATATCACAAAACGATATCTGATGGTCTTCATAAGGATGCATGATGTGTCCCGATGCAACGGTTCCATCATTAACATTGTGATCACACACGGAATAGCAAGAATCTTGACGCATTGCCAATTCAGCAATCATTTGGTTGTATAGCTTGATACTATTGTCACATGGCATTTCATCAACAAACTCGCGCCATGCACCTTGACTGGACATCAATTTTGCCCGAAGTTGTGTTGCATTCAATGGACACGTTGAATCTTCGTTGTTGCCATATGTAGGGACACGAACGACATACCCATGCCGACATGCAGGCAAAAGTTCCATATCATCCGGATGATATGGCAAAAAGTATGAACCTTGAATCAATCGCTGATACCGCTCAGGGTCTTTCTCACTAACGGCCACAACATATAACGCATCATCTGATTCTGATATGCCATGCACATCCGGAGCATACACATTGGACGCTGATACAACACGAGCGCCCGGAATTGCAGACTTGATCAGTTTTTCTCTAAGTTGATATGAAAACGGGCTACGGGGGAACTCAACGACATTAGACAGGGTCATGACCAAATTTCCATCCGGAAACATGGTCTTCAAGTGTTCACAAACCTGATAGTGCCCATTGTGAAATGGTTGAAATCTTCCGGGGTATGATATAACCGTATTTTTCATTTGTCATGTAGATAATCAATAATTTGAAAGCCTAACATGCGAGCAAGAGAACGGACATATGGATAATACACGCTGTCCGGATTCTGGACTGGAGACTGGCTATTGTTTCCAATCGGATAAAAACTTGCGTATGGGAGTACATCCGTTTTAAGGGAGTCGGGTGTTTTTGTTCCAATCTGATCAATCACTTCAAACCCCATTCGTTCTGCAAGTTTGGCATTCTGTTTCTGAAATTCATCTTGCGTTTCCCACCATGTTGCGGGTCCATCATCCGCTCCAACTGCCTGAGTTTGGGTTGACTCAAACAAAGATTGGAATTTACCAAGAACCACTTGTTGACACTCCTTGATATCAACGATCCCTGCATTAATCATGTCTTGGATCATTTTGCCGCCCAAAACATTGGACACATTGAATTTCTCAACCAGAATTTCAAAAATATCCTGATTCCACCCATCAAAGATTTCTTTGAACAGCGTTTTCTTGGATGCATCAGACAACTGTTTATTCGCAAACGCTTCAATGATGTGTGAGCGATCCAACGAAATTCCATCTTCTCCCGACAAGAAAACAGACACATGATCCTGTGGGGTTACTTGGTGGTAATAACACGTCCCCGAATCAAACGTTTCCAGATCAACAAATTTATATTCCTTGAACGATCTTTTCAGGTTGTCGTTTTCTTCAAGTTTAGAAATCTGGGTTTCGGTCAAGGCCAACACGACCACCGTATTTGACACATCAAGATCATCAAAAATCTCTACTGGGTTGTACACATTTTCAACCTCACATACCATACTTTTTGGTATGGGATACATTTTGGTGATCACCTCTTGCTTGTCACTGAATGTGAGAGGCTGACGTGGTGATGTTTTGTTTGATGCTACGATATACACGTTGTTTGAACCAAACCGATCTTTAAGTTTGCAATACTCACTGTAATCTCCTTTGTGAAAAGGTGGAAATGAGCCAGGGTAAATAACCGCGTGTTTCAATGAATCCGTTTCTTCATCCACTTTGTTGCACGCATCAATGAGTTGCACGAGTGCTTTGTTTTTGGGAAGCTGAATCCGGATGATTGGAAGTTTAACAACCTTTCCATTTGAGTTGTCTTGAATCTTCTTTCCTCCCAACCAACGATGGTGCCCATCCAGTATATGATAATCCTCACTTACAAACAAAGGCAGACACGTTTTGTTTGCTTTGAGTTTTTCAACTATATCATCAACTTTCTCTGAAGAATAATTTTCCTGTGTGGGATGCAATGAATCACATTCCACCTTTTCACGTGTCACAAGAACCCCATTTTCTTTGAAAACGGTCAAAATATCCTGTGTCATGTCCGAATTAACTTGGGGCATGTTTTCACGCTTTATTTCCAAAAGGTATTTTTCAGCCAAGAAGGAACCGATTTTGTCAATGTTCTGTTTAAGATTCATTTGATGTTTAGAGAAGTTGGAAAATGAGTGCTGCATATTTGAAACACGCCGTGTCCTTGTTTTGTATAGATACACGGAATATCATTCACACAATAATATAACAATATCACCATGAAAAATACCACCAACCCTTCAAGTCCTTGCACCAAGGAATGCCAATTTGACCCCAACAAAAACATCTGTTCTTCATGTGGCAGAACACGCACCCATTTGATCAAATGGGGGTCATACACAGAAAAGAAAAGGCTTGAAATAATGGAGAACCTAAAGTCTTCCGGATTTTCATCCTGACACAATGTTCACACCAGCTTTGTTGCCATTGATGTCAAACAGATCAACTTTATACTCTAAATCCGATAGCTCGTTTGAACCGTATTTAGTGGTGTCTATGGGCACACGGAGTATACTGTAGTCTGGGCTGAACCCGGCTTCTTGGGCGGGTTGCAGACTTATGTCTCGGACGTACCATTCATGAGAAACATCGGTTTGTGGAGAATTGACCTTAAAAATGATCTCAAAGCTGGTTGCTGTACTGTCGGACTGGAAACTTTCTGCTGTCTGGTCAGGGACGAAGTTTTCACTAACTGTTGTTATGTGGTACGTTTCTTGATTCAGATCAACATCGCCAATCTTGACCATCCGATCAAAAAATGGAGACCCGGTTAAAAAAACCTCAAGTGTGCTATCAATGGGCGTTTCGGAATTAAAAGCTGCTTGAAATGATACCGTGTATTCCGAGTATGAAAAGAACGTAAACCTTTGAATATCGGGGTTTTGGAAATCTATACTTGCCTGATACGTTCCTTCAGCTAATCCCGTGGCATTGGGTTGGATCTGCACACTCTTTGCAAGAAAATCATTGTTGAAGTTCAAGTTACAATTTGAATCTGAAGTGAAGAACCGATCAATATGGGATTGAGAATCAATCACCCCAACAGGACTCACAAGTTCGGTTCTCTGATCTTCAATGTCGGTCAACAACTCAACAGGTTCAATTTCAAAGTTTCCAACAAATTCAAACGAAGAACGTTCATTGCGCAAGCGGTTATACACCTGTGCCCGGATGCATTCTCCTGTCAATGTCTGCATGAAACCAATTTGAATGTTTTTGTAGTACGCAGTCTCTTTCTGCTCATACGCAAAGGGGTCTCTCCTATACAGTAGAAAAAAAGTTTCGGTATCAAAGCTGAATTTTTTGAGATAATCCCTGTATTCTTCGGTGACGATTTCAAACCGAGCATATCGCTCATTCACAATTTCAGTCAATCGCACTGTCATGTTCCGGTTCAAGGGAAGTGCATCCTTGGATATGATCAACGTTTCATCGTCCATGTTGCCATCAATCCAATCAAACGAACCGGCTTTGATCATAAAGTAATCATAGGGCCACTGTTTGGTTGGATACACCGTGCCACTAACTCGTGGGGTCCCTTGAGATAAAGTGTAAAGAGGAAAACTTGAAAAATCTTCACCTTGTTCTTGAATTTCAATGGGGGTGAAATCCGGATCCCCAATCCGCTCTAATGACGCAGACTCCGATGCAAACTTGCCTTGCTTTTTGGTGTAAACTTCATCGCTCAAAATGAGTTCAGGTTCTCGTATGAAGCGAATCTGGTCATCGTTGAATTTGTTGGGATTCACGTTTACCGAGCGCGTCCATTTCACGTTAAAGCGGTTTCTTTGGTTGGGGGGAACAGGGACCCCATTTGCATCACGTATCGCTTCTGACAGGACTGTGATGGTTGCTGGTCCCGGTGCTGTGTCTTGATACACAAAAATCCCAACAATTCTTTTCGCATCCTCTTTATAATTTCTCACTTCATGATAAATCACGTCACCCACACTATCAACAACCTCTATTGCAATTTCCGCGCCCGCTCTAAGGTTTTCTGATCCCTGAACAGCGAACCCATTTTTACCGAGAGACAGCTCTTGATTGAGTTGAGATATGTTGAAATACTGTGGACTGTTTTCGCTCTCATCTGTGATGAACGTTTCGGTATCTGCAAGATTTCGTTTCTGACGGGTCTTTTTAATTTTTGGCATATAAACTGGGGGCATGTGTTTGGTTTTGTGTGCGTGTTCCATCCGTGCTTTACGAGGGATCAACCTCTGTGCGCTCACCGCCGCTTGTGACGAATATGACGCGCCCATCATCATAGGTGGGGTTGCCCAAATTGTCAGAACGAGCATAAAAGCGAATGTATCCTTCCGGCGGGTTTCGGGGAACTGTGTCCTTGATTGGTAGATCAATATACCCTTCCTTGTGAATCACGAACATATCTTGACCTACGCCACCTTCACTAATTTCTGTGGGATCTTCAGTGATAATGCGAAATTGATCATATCCTCGTATTTCAACCCAGTTTTGGTAACCAAAAATTTCTTCTCTCCCCACTTCAAAAATCGGACCTTCTCCAACCTGACCTTCAAGAAAAATTGTTCCATTCGTTGTCGTAAATGAATCTCTTCCACCCTGAATAATAACTGATTCTCCAGACAAGACATTGATGTCGTTTTCACCTGTTGACTCTATAACATCGGTAAACGTCTTGTTGGACACCGTCAAGTTGAAGTCAACGTTGACATTTGAATTGAATTCATACGATATTCCAGACCCCGCGTCTTTGAATTCGCCACTTGCTATGTCACTTGCTTGAAGTTTGAAGGCATCAATCAAAGATTGATCGTCAAGGTCTACCTGATCAAGGTCCGAACCCGGAAGACGAGCCAATAACGTGTTTTCAGACAGCACTGAATCTTCAAACCGGTTACCGGGAATTTTAGCAAGAATGCTATTATCCCTGATTTGAACGTTTGACAAGTTGTCCGTTCCAAATCGGGCAAGAATGGAATTTGATGAAAATTGTGTGCTTTCAATGTTGCCAGTTGCTTTAGAAAGCACGCTGTTGTTATTCATTGGAATGGTGGTTAAATCCGAATCCGTTCGGGCAACAACATTTTGCGGATTCACCGTGAGCCTATCAAAGTCTCCTGACGTTTTACTATCAAGCAACAATGAATTTTTGTCCGTGGACAATTTCACGGAAAGGTCAATGTTTCCGGATGTTGTATTTTGTTCCAATGTATCATCTGTTTCAACCGTAAATACAACATTCCCACTTCCTCCGGTTCGCAGAGAATTGAAATCTGCAACATTGGGGGACGGAGATGTCGGGTTGGTGGCATCCACAAAGAGATCCGTCACATCCTCTTGAAATTTGGCACCGGGCATAATCACAACATAAACGTTTACAGGAATTTCTACCGGCGAAGATCCTGTAAATGTGCCCTGTTGGATTGTAATTTGGACAACTCCACCCGATGAATTTTCTTGAACGGCATTTCTAATATCATCAACCGTTGTGCCAGTGTACCGCAGCACTTCTTGATCTGGTTTAACAACTGATATTTGGGGTATAATAGCCATTTCGTTTGGTGTGTTATTCTGTATGTCCTTATGTGCGTGTGCAAAATAGCATATACACAAGTGTCACCGGATAGTGGTAGGCGGATCAGTCGGATCACCCGGATCAGTCGGATCACCCGGATCAGTCGGATCACCTGGATTACCCGGACCACCTGGATTGATAATGGGACTCAAATCAACTGTGTTGATTTTTTTCAATACACCGCTTAATGTGAAACTGCCAATTGTGCTATTCGGAACATCCACAGTCCATAGCACATCAGTGGACGTTGTGAAAGTAGTTACCCCATCTGGCAATGTTAGTCCTTCATATGTATATGACACTGGCAATGGTCTACTATATTCAAAAATTTGGGTGTTTGAATCATATGTGTAATATTGACCAGTGTTTGTATCCGTAAAAGAAGTCACGTTATTGGCATTTGGACCGGGTGAGTTGTCAGTCACTTCTACCGATACTTCAAAGTTTGCAGGTGTTCCCAGCCCTGCCGTGTAAACTTGCAGGGTAAAGTCTACATTCATACTAAATACATACGGGTTATTGCCAAATCCCGAGGCAAATTCTGAACTATTGATCTTATGGTCTGACCCAATTCCAATCACCTGAATTGGCTCATTGAGAGAAAATGAATTTCCAATGGAATCTTGATATTCTCCGGTAATAGTAGTATTTCCATAGTTTCCTCTCATATCCCCAAAGTTGTCTGTGGATATTGACTTGATGCCGTTGCTGAACGCAAGAATATCAAGACTATCTGTTAAATTTGTGTAATTATTGGGGTTTCCAAGTAAATATGGGGTGTTTTGTGATGGTTCTAAGCGGTCCGTCACAGCCGAAACTGTGGTTGACCAATCCATGTCTACCAGCGTTGGTCCTCCCATTTCTGTACCAACTTGGTCTGGTCTACCGGGGAAACCATTTACCATTTTGGTGTCTCCACTTGGTAAAAGGTAATTCTGATTCAATGAAGCCGTTGCTGACTCGGCAACGTACTGGGATGTTATGACCGGTCCCGGAAGAGTTCCAGGAGCCGCATTCTGTGAACCCTCAACAAATGAGGTTGCATTTGTTTCATTTTGAAAGTTTGAAATTGAAAAGGCCATTTTAAAAAAAAATTGGGGGTTATATAGTCGTCATTACGCGTACACACAGGGGTTCTTCTAAAGAAGCTTCTTGAGGTCTTGGATTTCTTGCTGTTGATCTTTGATTGCCTGTATAAGAAGCGGTATGATTCTTGTGTAATTGACACCAAGAAATCCATCGCTTCTTTTTTTGACTGCATCTGGCATTACTTTTTGAACTTCCTGTGCAATAACGCCATAATCCTTTCCATGATAGTGCTTGACTTTGGATTCATCCCATTCAAAATGGTAACCGCCCATTTCATTCACTTTTCCAAGTGCATCTTCTATTTGGACCAGATTCTTCTTGAGACAAACATCACTCGGAAGAGACCCCATCGCAACAACATCGCCAGTGGCAACTATATCACCGTCAACATACAAATTTGAGCGAAGAATGCTGTCAGCGTTTGCCAGCACCAACGTTGGATTAGAAGGGTTTGATACAGTGATACTAAATGATGTATTTCCAGAACTATCAATGGATGTAATGTTTGTGAGGGTGGATGTTGTTGAAACCGTGAAATCTTCGCCGGATTGAGAAACGTTGATGTTGCTACCGCCGGTTATGGTTACATCCGATCCTACATCAATTGTCGTGGTGAGATCACTTCTTCCAAATCGCGTGAGTGTCAGGGTTTCTGTTCCAGAATCAAAGGATACGCCATCCACATAGGTATCGGCAGACGGGGCTTCAGACTGTATGTATGTACTTAGAGCAGTTCTAAAATCATTTCCGAAGGTCACATTGGGATCAGTAGATGTGGCTTCATAGACCCCGGCTGTGAGCGTTGAGGATGTTGCAGTGATATTGCCACCAGACACATCAATGCCATTTGAAATTGTAATGCCATTTGAAATTGTTACATCTGAATCTATGGTGAACTCCGCCGGATCTGGAGAGACCGACCCAGAAAGCACATCATACAACGTTTTTATGTGAGATGCTTTAACAGTGTCACCTGCGACAATTTCATCCTGTTCTACTCCAAATACTTGAGCCATGATATAGTTGTTCTTGTGGGTATATTGAAAAACGTGTGGGTGCGTGTAAGAAAAACCCCACACGGTTAGCATTTATATGTACGACACTTTACTGAATCCATTTTCAGTTTTCCCAATTTCAATCAGCCCATTCACCATATCGCGCATCATGTCAAGATGTGAGATCACAACCACAAATTCAAATTGGTCGCGCATATATTCAAACAGAAGACCCATGTTGTTTAGATTTGTGCTGTCTGCGACGGAAAATCCCTCGTCAATAGCAAGGAAATTTGGGCACGGTAAATTGGCAATGCTTATAAGAGCAACACGAATCGCAAGTCCTGATACGAACCGTTCAAAATTACTCGCAATCTCCAATGCCCATGATGTATCTGCGTTGTACACAATGTACGCGTTGATGTTTTTTCCGTCCAACTCAATGTTCAAGCTAAAGTCAACGATCTGTGAAAGGATGTTGTTGACTTCCTGTTCAATAACAGGCATTGTGCGGTCAATAAGCTCATAAGGAACACCATCCCGCTTCACAGCTTCAAGATAATAATCGTATGCTTGATATTTTTGATCAAGCTCACTATACACAGCAAGTTCTTGCTGAATGCGTTGCTGTTCTTGCTCTGCAACTTTGATATTGCTATGATACCTTTGGACACTGGATGAAACATCATCAAGTTTTTGTTTGATGCCATCAAGTCTTGAATTGAGTTGATCAATCCGTTTTTGAGCACGTCTCTTGTTTCTGATTTCTTTTTTGGTCTGATTATACTTGTCAATTCGTCGTTTAATATCTTGAATGTCCGACGCAATTGAGTGCTCTTCAACCTTTAACTGGTTTACCTTATTCTTCCAATTGGATACGCGGGATTCAAACTCTTCAACCTTGCTTTGCCATTTTAAAACGTTCTTGAAATCGCGC
>Ga0209937_1000142_pt1 | contig 23783 bp, 27 predicted proteins | sample SalPon1_B_H2O_MG_FD_185699 | JGI IMG/M metagenome (GOLD analysis project Ga0209937, IMG submission 185699) | Salt pond water microbial communities from South San Francisco under conditions of wetland restoration - Salt Pond MetaG R1_B_H2O_MG... | ecosystem: Environmental > Aquatic > Non-marine... | reverse complement strand
GTCGACGTTGCGGCGGGGATTTGAACCCCGGAGGCGGTGTGCCACTGAGTTAGCAACCCAGCGCCTTGGGCCAGGCTTGGCTACCGCAACCCTCGTGCGTGTATCGTCGCCCACATGGACTCGGGGGACGCTCCCCCTGCATGATGTGCATCCGAATTACCATCAGAGCGGTACTTAACGACTACGGAAGTCCCGCGGAGCTATGCCCCTGGCACCCCTACGATGCGTGATGACAGGGTCCGATGCGCAGCTGGAGACGCCGGTGAAGCCGGTGGGTCTAGCGGATGCGGCGGCGGTGGATGCGTTCGTCGAGGAACACCCCACCGCACTCGTCGAGTTCGTCACACGGGGATGCGGCATCTGCGCATCGCTCGAGCCGGTGATCACCAACGTCGCCCGGGCACATGACGAGCTCGCCGTCGGGGTCGTCGACGCCCGTGATGACCCCGTACTCATCGACCGCTTCACGGTCAGCTCGGTGCCGCTGCTCATCGTCTTCGTCGATGGCACGCCGACGGGGCGACTGGCAGAGGGGTTCCAGACGGGTGCGGCGATCGACGCGTTCATCGCCGACTCAGTCTGAGACCGGCGGCGGTGTGAGGTACTCCTCGTTGACCCTCCAGTCGCCATCGACGCCATCCCGGATGAGGTACTCGCCGTAGAACGGGACACGGTTGGCGACGGTCTCCTCGAAGGCCGCACGGATCTCCGCGCGGGTCATCTCGCCCATCGGCCGCAGGTCATCGTTCCGGTTGAGACAGCCCTTGAGGTAGCCATCATGGGTCACGCGGACACGGTGGCAGTTGGCACAGAAGGTGGGGTTCTCGACGGGGTCGACGATCTCGACGAGGCCCGCACCGATGTGGTAGCGGGCGCGGTTGTGCATCGGCCGGCGCTCGATGCGGTCGGCCTGCTCGGCCAGCCAGCGGTGGACCCGCCCGATGTCGATGTTCCACTCGGGATGCCCCGTCAGCTCGGGCATGTACTCGATCAGCTGCAGCTGCAGCCCGGGTGTCGATGCCACATGCTCGACCATCCCCTCGACGTAGCCGGCGGTCCGCTCGAAGACGACCATGTTGAGCTTCACCGGGGTGAGACCGGCCTCGACGGCCGCATCGACGCCACGGAGCACCTGCTCATACGCACCGGACTGGGTGATCCGGTGGAACGCCTCGCGGTCGAGTGCATCCTGGGAGACGTTCACGCGCTGGAGGCCTGCAGCCTTGAGGTCCGCGGCGCGACCGGGCAGATAGGTGCCGTTGGTCGTCATCGACACCTCCATGCTGTCGGGCACGCCGGCGATGATCTCCTCGAGGTCGGACCGCAGCATCGGCTCACCGCCGGTGAACTTCACCTTCCGCACACCGTACTCCTCGACCACCTCGAGGAAGCGGATCACATCGGCCGCCGCCATCTCCGCATCCTGAGGGTCAAGCGGTCCGCGTGTGTCCCCCAGGCCCTCGTTGTGACAGTAGACGCAGTCGAAGTTGCACCGGTCGGTCAGGGAGATGCGGACCCCACTGACCTCCCGACCGTGTGCATCTTCCAACATGGCCGGACATGATGATGAGATGAGCATAAATCCGGGGGCGGTGGGGCGGGAGAGGTAACCGGTTGTGCTTGCACCGAGGGGGTGCTGACAGAATGCTTAACCGAGCGACTTCCCGACTCGGGCCATGGACGAGGACACCGTCATGCGGCGGCTCGAGACGGTGACCGACCCCGATCTGGATGCGGACATCGTCCAGCTGGGGTTGGTCAACGCCGTCGAGTGCGCGGGGGCAGATGTGCGCATCTCCCTCGCGCTGGGTGCACCGTATGCACCGCATGAGTCGGCGATCGCCCGGCGGGTCCGAGAGGCGCTCGCGGACATCGCCGACGACGTGGAGCTGCAGGCCCGCCTGCCGCCGGCTGTGCGCGACCCCGAGGTGCTCCCGGAGGTGCGGAACATCATCTGTGTGGCCTCCGGGAAGGGCGGGGTGGGCAAATCGACCGTGGCGGTCAACCTCGCCGCGGGGTTGGCCGAGCTGGGGGCGGAGGTGGGGCTGTTCGATGCGGACATCTACGGGCCGAACGTCCCGCGGATGGTGGCGGCGGGCACGGCCCCAGAGGCGACGCCCGAGAAGCGCATCATCCCGCCCGAGCAGTTCGGGATGAAGCTGATGTCGATGGCCTTCCTCGTGGGGGAGGATGACCCCGTGATCTGGCGGGGGCCGATGGTCCACCAGCTGCTCACACAGTTCATCGATGATGTGGAGTGGGGGTCGCTGGACTACCTCGTGTTGGACCTACCGCCGGGGACGGGCGACACGCAGCTGACGGTGCTGCAGTCGCTCCCGGTGACAGGTGCGGTGGTGGTGACGACCCCACAGGCCGTCGCGCTCGATGATGCGACCAAGGGGCTGCGGATGTTCGCGCGGCACGAGACACCGGTGCTGGGGATCGTCGAGAACATGAGCGGGTTCACCTGTCCCGACTGTGGGGAGACCCACCAGATCTTCGATGCCGACGGTGGCCGGGCCCTGGCGGCGCATCATGAGCTCCCGTACCTCGGGGCGATCCCGCTGGACCCGGCGGTCCGTGCAGGCGGCGACACCGGTGCGCCGGTGGTCCTCGACGATGGCGACGCCGGCACGGCGATGAAGCTCGTGACCGAGAACGTGGCGAACATGGTGGGGGTGCTGCACCGGCGGGCGGTCAGGCAGGCCCAGGGACACAGCACCGCGGATGTGGAGGCGGGCGATGACTGAGGTGGCGATCGTCGCAGAGGCGCCCGGGGGGCCAACGCCGCTCGCGGGGCTGGCGGTCGAGGACCCCGCCGCACTGTACCGGGCGATGCTGGCGGACGTGCTGAACACGTGTGAGCGGTCGGGGGCGACGGTGCTGGTGACCGTGGGACCGCCGGAGTCGCCGACGGCGATGGCGGCGATGCAGGAGCTCATCGCCGAGGAGGCGCTTGCGCCGGATGCGGTGCGGGTCGAAGCACAGGTGGGAGCGGACCACGGCGAGCGGGTGCACAACATCGTCGAGCATCTGCTCGCGACGAGCGACCACCGCAGCGTCAGTGTGGTCTACCCGGAGACGCCGCTGCTGCGACGGTCGGTGATCGACGCTGCGGCGATGCGCATGCGGTCCGCAGACGTGGTGATCGCCCCTGACACGACGGGGGGCGTGAGCAACCTGGGGCTCACCGCAGCACTGCCGCTGCAGTCGCTGACGCGGACGACACCGGCGCATGCGGTCGTCGAGCTGGCAGCGGCGGCCGACCAGACGGTCGCCTTCCTGGAGATGACCCCACGGGTGCGGACGGATGCGGCCCTGCAGGTGACCGTCGAGCTGCTGCGGGCGCGGGCGGCCGCAGGCACGGAGGTGCCCCGGCGGACCGCGCGTCTGCTGGGTGTCGGGACACAACAGAGTTAATCGGTCCCCCCGAATCTCGACGGATGCGGTGGGATGGCGGAGTGGACCAACGCGCCTGCCTTGAAAGCAGGTGGCCGAGAGGCCTCCTGGGTTCGAATCCCAGTCCCACCGTCGCGGGAGGAACCCGCAACGGCTTTTGATGGCGCCGGCGCGACCGGGTGTATGGAATGGCCACACGACCCCGACGGTGAGCAGGGCTCTGAGGGCGGCCGGAAGTACGGGCAGGCGGTGCTGGTCAAGAAGGTGGACGAGGAGGAGGACTTCCCACTGGATGCCGCCGCATTCGTCGATGCGTACGGGGATGACCCCGTCCGGACGGACGTGGAGACGGTCGTGTCCGTGCGGGATATCTTCGAGCACGTCGAGGAGGAGTCCTTCGAGGACCTCGTCGCGTTCCACCGGGCGGTGGGCGCGGCGATGCGCCGGGGCGAGTTCAGGCGCTACGAGGGCTGATCGAGGGGCTTCTCGAGCGTCCGTCGGCGCTCCCGGTAGCCTGCTGCATCGTAGAATGCGCGGGCACGGTCGTTCGCGGAGAGCACCTCCAAAGCGACATGGTCTGCACCACGCCGGGCCAGGGCGGTCTCGATCGCCGCCAGCAGTGCCGCACCGACGCCCGCCCCACGGGCGGTGGGCCGCACGAACATGGCATCGATGACCCCCAGCGAGACGTCGCGCTGGAGGCCATCCAGCTCCTGATGTGCCATCGCGAAGCCGATAATGGTCGCTGCGTCCTCGGCGATGACGACCAGCCCTGCGGCCGTCGCCATCGCGACGCTGTCGGCGATCGCGAGGCGGTTCGGCGCTGCGAGCAGGTGGGACGCGTGCTGGCGTTGGTCGGCCGCGAGGGCGACCCAGCAGTCGACGACCGCCCCGACATCGGTGGGGGTCGCACCACGGATCTCAACCATGGGGTACGTCCCCCCGGCGAGGGCTAAGGCGTGTGGGGCGGTCCTGATAAACGCAGCATTATTTATGACCCCCTCACAGGTTCCTACGTGAAACTGCCACATGGGAGTCGCTAGCCGGGTCGGACATCTCCGTCGACGGTTACCCGCACTGAGTGGAGAGGTCATCGTCACCATCCTCATCATCGCGCTGCTGGGCGATCTGCTCCGGCGGCTCCTGACGGGCATCATCGGTGGTCCGTATCTCGCCTCCGTGCTGATCGAGGGGCTGACGATCGGCCTCGCGTACGGCCTCGCGGGGATCGGCCTGTCGATGACCTACAGCATCCTGAGCTTCGCGAACTTCGCACATGGGGATACGATGACGATCGGGGCGATGAGCGGGTGGTCGGTGGCGTACCTGCTGGGTGGCATCGGGACGGCGACGGCGGGGGAGCTGCTGCTGCTGGATGCGAACCCCGGGCTGTCGATCACCGCGAGCTTCGGGGTGGTCATCATCGGGGTCATCGCCGCAGGCACCCTGACCGCGGGGCTGACGGTGCTCGTCGACCGGCTGGTGTACCGGCCGATGCGCCGGGCGGATGGGATCCCGCTGCTGATCGCGTCGATCGGGGTCGCCCTCGCGTTCCGCTACCTCGCGGCGTTCTTCTACGGCACCGACGTGATGGGGATCACCCAGCCGTCGGGGAAGCTGGCGCTGCTGCGGGTCGATGGGACCACGGGTATCGGCGTGCTCGCGGCGAACCAGGGGGGCAGCGAGCTCGTCGCCACGGGTGAGGTGGCGGGCTTCATCGCGCTCGCGAGCACCACCGCCCCGACGGGGACGATCCTGAGTGTGACGCTGCACTCGGTCGTGCTGATCGTCGTCGCGAGCCTGCTCATGCTCGCGGTGCACCTGCTGCTGCAGCGGACGAAGATGGGCAAGGCGATGCGCGCGATGGCCGACAACAAGCCGCTGGCGCAGGTGACGGGCATCCCCACCGAGCGCGTGATCCGCCTGACGTGGATCATCGGTGGTGCACTCGCAGGGGTGGCGGGCTTCCTGATCGTGCTCAAGTCGGGGACGGTCTCGTTCAACTTCGGGTGGCGGATCCTGCTGTTCATCTTCGCGGCGGTGATCCTCGGGGGGATCGGCTCGGTGTACGGGGCGATCGCCGGCGGGCTGGTCATCGGCATCGTCGACTCGGTCGCGATCGTCTGGCTGCCCAGCGGGCTCACGAAGGTCGCCGCCTTCGCGGTGCTGATCCTGGTGCTGATCGTACGTCCGGAGGGGATCTTCCGGGGGGTGACGACCGCATGAGCCAGACGGTCACCGGTGCGGTCACCGCGGCGGTCCGCGACCTCGTCGACGACAGCGACCTGCGCATGATCGGCCTCACCATGGGCGGGGTGTACCTCGTCGCGACACTGCTCGCGATCGCCGCGGGGTACGACGTGGGGGGCATCGTCAACACGCTGCGGGCGATCACGGTCTTCGCTGCGGGCTACGGGATGCTCGTGCTCGCGCTGAACCTCCACTGGGGCTACACCGGCCTGTTCAACATCGGTGTGGCGGGCTTCATGGCGATCGGCACGTACGTGACGGCGATCCTCTCTGCGCCGCCAGAGCTGTCCCCGGGGGCTGGCCTGGGGCTGCCCATCCCGATCGCGGTGCTCGGGGGGATGCTCGCGGCGGCGATCGCCGGCGTGCTCACGGCGCTGCCGGCGCTGAAGATGCGGGCGGACTACCTGGCGATCGTCACCGTGGCGCTGAGTGAGATCATCCGGCTGTCGATCAAGTCACAGACGCTCGCGGAGGTGTCGGTCGCGGGGGTGACCGTTGGCACCGGCGGTGGGCGGGGCATCTCGTATCCCGCCCCGTCGGATGCGGCCAGCTGGCTGATCGAGCTCGTGCCGGGTGGGACGCTGCTGTACCCCGCGGGCGCGGCGGTGGGGATCGCCCGGCCGGTCGTGACGGGACTCGTGTACATGCTGATCCTCGTCGCGTTCACCGCGGCGTTCTACTGGCTGCTGGTGCAGATCGGGCAGTCACCGTTCGGGCGGGTGCTCAAGGCGATCCGCGAGGATGAGCTCGTCGCGAGTGCGCTCGGCAAGGACACCCGCATCTTCAAGCTGAAGGTGTTCGCGGTGGGGTGTGCGCTGATGGGCCTCGGGGGGTACCTCTGGCTGGGCCGCTCGGGCTTCGTCAACGACCTGTCGTTCCGCCCGGACATCACGTTCTTCGTGTTCGTCGCGCTGATCATCGGTGGCGCGGGGTCGAACACCGGCAGCGTCCTCGGCGGCATCATCTTCTCGGGGGTGCTGTTCTACCTCCCGCAGTTCATCTCGCAGAACTTCGTCCGGGCGGCGCGCGCACCCGACACGTTCGTCGAGGCGCTGTCGGGCGACCTCGCGGGGTACCTCGTCGCGAACATCTCGGCGCTGCGGTTCGTGGCCATCGGCGTGCTGCTGGTGTGGCTGATGCAGCGGCGCCCCGAGGGCATCCTCGGCCATCGCATCGAGGCGGCCGCGGCGATCGACCTCCGCGGGGGGCGGCCGGAGGGGCCGGAGGATGACTGAGGGCGTCCCCCTGCGGGTCGATGGTCTGCGGATGGAGTTCGGCGGGATCACCGCGGTGGACGGGACCTCCTTCGTCGTCGAGGAGGGGACGCTGACGGGGCTGATCGGGCCGAACGGGGCGGGGAAGTCGACGACGTTCAACTGCATCACCGGGGTGTACACCCCCACGGCGGGCCATGTGTACTTCGGGGGTGAGGACATCACGGGGCTGGCGCCGCATCAGATCGCCCGTCGGGGGCTGGTGCGGACCTTCCAGATCGCCCGTGAGCTCGAGGAGATGACCGTCTTCGAGAACATGATGCTCGCCCCGCAGGGCCAGCGGGGCGAGTCGCTGCTGGCATCGGTCGTGCCGGGGCTGCGCGACGCGGTCATCGAAGAGGAGCGGGAGCTGCGGACGGCGGTCTGGGAGACGCTGGAGTTCTTCGAGATCGACCATCTCGCCCACGAGTACGCGGGCAACCTCTCCGGCGGCCAGCGGAAGCTGCTGGAGCTCGCACGTGCGCTCATGACCGACCCCGACCTGCTGCTGCTGGATGAGCCGCTGGCGGGGGTGAACCCGACGCTCGAGAACAAGCTGCTCGAGCGGATCCATGCGCTGCGTGCGGAGGGGTACACCTTCCTGCTGGTGGAACACGACATGGAGGTGATCATGGAGAACTGCGCACACGTGATCGTGATGCATCAGGGGCGGGTGCTCGCGGAGGGTGCACCCGCGGCGATCCGCGAGGATGCGGCCGTGATCGACGCGTACCTGGGGGAGCCCGTATGAGCGCGGGGCCGACGCTGGCGGTCAGCGGGCTGGACGCCGGCTACGGTGACCTGCAGATCCTCACGGACATCGAGCTGCGTGTCGACCCCGGGGAGTACGTCACGATCGTCGGCCCCAACGGGGCGGGCAAGTCCACGGTGATGAAGTCCATCGTGGGGCTGACGACGGTCATGGGTGGGTCGATCCGGCTCGGCGAGACGGACCTCGCACCGCTGCCGACGGAGGCGACGGTGCATCACGGCGTGGGGTATGTGCCACAGACGTCCAACATCTTCGCGGGCCTGACCGTCGAGGAGAACCTCGAGATGGGCGCGTACATCCTGGATGAGGTCCCCGCCGAGCGGCTGAGGGCGATCTTCGAGCGGTTCCCCATCCTCGAGGAGCGACGGAACCAGCGGGCGGGCCAGCTGAGTGGTGGGCAGCGCCAGATGCTCGCGATGGGGCGGGCGCTCATGCTCGACCCGGCGATCCTGCTGTTGGATGAGCCGTCGGCGGGACTCGCGCCCGACCTGGTCACGGACATGTTCGACCGCATCGATGCGATCAATGCCGATGGGACGGCGGTGCTGATGGTCGAGCAGAACGCGAAGGAGGCGCTGCGGCGGTGTGACCGCGGCTATGTCCTCGTCGACGGGCAGAACCGCTACATGGATGCGGGTGATGCACTGCTGGCGGACGAATCCGTCCGACAGGAGTTCCTCGGCGGCTGAAAGAAGAACCGGAAGGGTGTGGCGCGGCGTTTACGCGCCGAAGTCGATCGTCGAGGTGGCCTCGACGCCGTCTGCGGTGAAGCTGAAGATCTCGTAGGTGACGGCCTGCATGTCGCCGTTGTCATCGAAGTCGACGCTGGATGACGCCCCCACGTAGTTGACCGCCTCACCCGCTGCGACGGCGGCGACGGCATCCGCGAGCTCGGCGGGGCCGTACTCGGTGCCGTCGGGGTTCGCGACCGCCCGGAGGTTGTCGCGCACGCCCACACCGGAGTTCTCCCCGGCGGCGACGTTCGCGAGCACGGCGACCGCGGTCGCATCGTACGCCTGCGAGGTGAACACACCCGGGGCGTTGCCGTACTCGGCCTCGAACGCATCGGCGAAGTAGTCCGCACCCGGACCGGCCGCGGTCGGGGCGGTGCCGATGACGTTCGTCATGTCGCTGCCGACCTCACCGGGGAGGTTCGGGTCACGCAGCCCGTCCGTGACGACGATGTCCGTGCCGGTGTCGAACTCCGCGTAGAAGTCGCGGAAGATCTGGATCCCGGATGCGGGATACCCGATGATGACCATCATGTCGGGCGCATCGGCGAGCGCCTCCTCGAGCCGCGAGGTGTACGACGGCTGCTCCTTCTCGAAGGCCACCGTCGCGGTGACCTCCCCGGAGAAGCCCGCGGAGAACTCGTCGGTCAGCGCCTGACCGTAGTCGTTGTTGACGTACATCACCGCGGCGCTGCCTGCGCCAAGCTCGTCACTGCCGACCTGCGCGATCACCTGCCCCTGCAGGGCGTCGGATGGCGGCGTCCGGAAGATGAAGTCGTTGTCATCCAGCGTCGTCACCGTCGGGGAGGTCGACGACGGCGAGATGCCGACGACCTCGTTCGGGATGAACACCTGTCGCGACACCTGCACGTTGACCCCGGAGGATGCCGGGCCCGTCACCGAGGGGTAGCCGGCGTTGATGAGGCTCTCCGCCGCGGAGATGCCTGCCTGTGGGTCGGTCTGTGTGTCACCGACCTGGTAGTCGAACTCGAAGCCCGTGTCCGCAGCCTCCAGCTCGAGCAGCGGCAGCAGCGCCGCATCACGGATGGGGCGACCGACCGAGGCCAGATCACCCGTCTCCGGCATGAGCACCGCGTGGCTGATCGTCCGTGCACCACCTCCACCCCCGCCGGTACACCCGGCGAGGCCGACGATACCGGCTGCAGCGCTCCCCTTGAGCACCCTCCGGCGTGTAATGATAGATTCCATACCGGTTCAGTTTAAAAACTAGCCCCTATTAAAACTGCCCAGGTGCACAATCGGGCACGAACCGAAATATGCAGGTGCCTCAGGTGCACCTGTCTGGGTGTGCCAGGAGAGCATGGGCGGCACATGCACTCGATTTGTAATCGAGAGTTCGTGGGTTCAAATCCCACTCCTGGCTGTCAGCGGAGGAAGTAGCGGTCACCGCGACGACCGATCACGCCCGCATCCTCGAGCTTGCCACACACCGCGAACAGGGAGATCTTCTTCATCTGCAGGCGGTGCTCCAGCTGCTGGAGGGTGGTCTCACCGAAGCAGTGCAGGTACAGGTAGACCAGCTTGCCCCGGGGGGAGTTGATCTGCTGGGGCAGCTCCGGTGCGTGCACCGAGGCTGCGGGGTGGTCAACACCGAGGGTCTGGGACATCGTTACCAGGAGACGCAATGTCGACGATAATAAAACATTCTTTCGACGGATGTCGATGATGGAAGGGGCGGGAATCGAACCACGCGAAGCCGTTAACGAGCGCAGGGGAGACCCCTGCGTCCGGTACCTGCTCTACCACTGAGCCACCCTTCCACGTTGTCGGAGGGGAAGCGCCGATATAGCCGTCCCGTTAGTAGCTGCGGATTTTCGGCTCGTACGTCTTCTCCGCCCCCTCCAGCAGCACCGGCCGGAACCACAGCTCCGGTCGGCCACCGTTCCACGAGACCAGCGTGTGCTTGAGCCACCCCTCGTCGTCGCGGGCCTGGTGCTCCTTGCGCCAGTGCGCCCCACGGAACTCCTCGCGTGCGAGTGCCCCCAGCGTCATCGCCTCGGCGAGGTCGATGATGTTGCGGGTCTCGATCGTCTGCAGGAGGTCCGTGTTGAACGTGCGCGACTGGTCGCGGACGCCGACGTCCGCATACGCCTCGCGGGCCGCTCGGATGTCCCGGAGTGCCGTCTCCAGCCCGGGCCGCTCGCGGAAGACGTTGACATGCCGGCCCATCGTCTCCTGGACCTTCGCACGGATCTCCGCGTGGTTCCGGCCATCCGGCCGCGACAGGAGCCGGTCGATCCGCTCGCGGACCGCATCGACCGTCGCGCGGATCAGCTCGACGGGCTCCGTCGCCAGCGCCCCACCGTCTGCGGCGACCTTCTCTGCGCCGATGCCCACCTCACCCGGTTCGACGGGCAGGCTGACCTCTGCGGCCTCCCACTCGCCGGTCTGTCCGGTCTCGATCTTCGCGACCCCAAGGTCGCGACCGGCCGCATGCGCACCAGCGCGCGCGCCGAAGACGATGAGCTCCGGCAGCGCGTTGCCACCGAGGCGGTTCGCGCCGTGGACCGACACGCAGGCGCACTCGCCTGCGGCGTACAGCCCCGCGATGCACGTCTCGCCGTTCTCATCGGTCTCGATCCCGCCCATCCCGTAGTGCTGCCCCGGCTTGACGGGCATGGGCTCCTCGAGCGGGTCGACCCCCTCGAAGTCGCGGGAGAGGTGGACGATGTTCTCGAGGCGGTCCATGATGCGCTCGCGACCCAGGTGCCGCATGTCCAGCAGCACGTAGTCGTCGTCGATCCCGCGACCCTCGAGGATCTCCGTCAGCTCTGCACGCGAGACGACATCACGCGAGGCCAGCTCGCCGTCGTTGTTCGCATACCCCCGCTCGAACATGAAGCGCTCCCCCTCGCTGTTGTACAGGATGCCCCCCTCACCGCGGACCCCCTCGGTGATCAGCACCCCCGTCGACGGGAGCGAGGTGGGGTGGAACTGGATGAACTCCATGTCCTCGACGGGAGCCCCCGCCCGGTACGCCATCGCCACGCCATCGCCGGTGTTCGCCACGGCGTTGGTCGTGTGCGCGTACGTCTGGCCCGCACCGCCGGTGGCGATGATGACCCCCTGCCGCGCGCGGAAGCCCTCGACGGTCCCGTGTTGGACGTCGTAGGCGACCACGCCGTGACAGGTGCGGTCCTCGGGGGCGGGCTCATCGGAGACCGCGAGCTCGAGCACCTGCCACTCGTCGTACACCTCGATCCCCCGCTTCACGAGCTGCTCGTACATCGTGTGCAGCAGCTGATGGCCCGTCTCTGCGCCCGCATAGGTCGTCCGGGGGAACGACAGGCCACCGAATGGGCGCTGGCTCATGCGGCCGTCGGCATCGCGGGAGAAGGCCATGCCCCAGTGCTCCAGCTGGACGACCTCATCGCGGCTGTCCTGTGCGAGCGTCTCGACCGCCGGCGCATCACCCAGGTAGTCCGACCCCTTCATCGTGTCATACGCGTGCAGCTCCCAGGAATCACCCTCGCGCAGCGCGGCGTTGATGCCCCCCTCCGCAGCACCGGTGTGCGAGCGCACCGGATGCAGCTTCGAGACGATCGCCACATCCGCACCCTCCTCCTGTGCGGCGATCGCCGCTCTGAGCCCGGCTCCACCTGCACCGACGACGATCACATCATGCTCATACATGGGTCTTACCGGATGCTTGGGGCGGACAGGCTTGAGTGTTTCAGCATCACCAGAACTTCAGGTTGCTCTTGACCGCCTCGCGCTTGAGCTCCTGGATGTGCTCGGTCAGCGGGATGTCCTTGGGACAGACGGCCGTACAGGAGAACTGCGTCTGACAGCGCCACACCGCATGCTCCTGCTTCATGAGCTCGAGGCGGTGCTGCTTCATGTCCGCCCCCTCGCGCTCGTCCATCGCGAAGCGGTACGCCTTGTTCAGCGCAGCCGGGCCGAGGTACTGGTTGTCGCCCGCGGCGATGTTGCACGAGGACATGCACGCGCCACACCAGATGCAGCGGGTGGACATCTTGATCTTCTCGCGGTTCTCGCGGCTCTGCCGCTGCTCGGTCAGCTCCTCACTCGGCAGCTGGTTCGTCTGGAAGTACGGCTCGACCGCCTTCATCTGGTCGTAGAAGTGCTCCATGTCGACGACCAGGTCCTTCAGCACCGCCTGGTGTGGCAGTGGCTCGACGCGCACGGGCTCGTCGAGGTCCGAGAGCTGGGTCTTGCAGCACAGGTGCTGGCGCCCGTTGACGAACATCGCGTCTGACCCACAGATGGCCTGTCGGCACGAGTGGCGGAAGGTGAGCGTCGAGTCGTACGTGTCACGGGCGTAGATCAGCGCATCCAGCACGGTCATCCCCTTGTGATACGGGACGTGGAAGTCGTCGTAGTACGGGGTCTGCTTGCCCTCGACCTCGGGGTCGTACCGGTAGACCTTGAGGTGGACCGTGGGACCCTCGACCGTCTCGCCCGCCGCCGGGGTGGGCGTGCCGTTGGATGCGATCTGCGGGTGGTGCTCCGTCTCGTCTGCCGGTGGGGTGTGACTGTCTGTGCTCATGCTGTTTCAGAGGGGGATGCCGCCGGCCCAGACCACCGCGGTGCGCAGGCCCTGGACGATCAGCAGCGCGCTCGCGACGATGAGCACGCCCTGGACGATGCGCTTCTGGATGCCGGCGAGCCCCTGGTTGATCAGGGCGTTGTACACGCCGTTGACACCGTGGAACGTCGCCGTCACGAGGAACAGCACCATCAGCGAGAAGTACGTCAGCTCCTGCATGCGGGCGCTCGTCATGCCGAAGGTCACATCGGCGGCGTGATGGACGAAGTGCAGCAGGAAGAAGTGGAACGCGAGGACCACCACGAGGAACGCGGCGGTGACCCGCTGGATCAGCCACCGCACGCCGCCGCGCTGGAACGAGGAGTAGTGCTCGGCCATCAGCCGAACACCCCCACGAGGAACGTCGGCACCGAGGCGATGACGATCGCACCGGTGAGGATCAGCGAGGCGTAGAAGCTGCGGTCCTGCGCCTCGAGCCCGATGCCGAGGTCGATGAACAGCAGCCGCACGCCGTTGAGGATGTGGAAGACGGCCACCGCCAGGAGCCCGACCTCCAGCAGCCGGACGATGAGCAGGCTCTCGAGCGACTGGATCGTCGTGGTGTACGCCTCGGGGCTCTGCAGGGCGGTCGACAGCACCGCGATGTGGGTGAAGAGGTACCCCACGAGCACCCAGCCCGTGAACTTGTGGAAGATCCACGCCCACATGCCCGCGGAGAACTCCCGCCAGCGACCGAAGTCCTCGATGAGGCCGCGATCATACGATTGGCTCATGCACACCCGGATTGTGGCAGGGTTGATTATAGCACTTGCGTGTACGGCGACGACGTGTCGGTGCGGTGACGCGGTGGGGGGTTACGGAACGCTTAATGAGCCATCTTCGTCAGTCCCAGGTACGCTCGGTTGGTGTAGTCCGGCCAATCATCTTGGCCTTTCGAGCCGAGGACACGGGTTCGAATCCCGTACCGAGCATGGTGCCACCAGCCTGTCAGGTGCGCGAGGGGGGACCGCTGGGCTTTATGCAGCTGTCACTGTGAGCGACAGCTGATGCGACTACATGAGTACCAGGCGAAGGAGGCGTTCGCCGATGCGGGCATCGCGGTGCCCGATGCGCAGGTGGCGACGACGCCCGCAGAGGCGGTCGCCGCTGCGGATGCGATCGGCTATCCCGTCGCGGTCAAAGCACAGGTCCACGTCGGGGGCCGCGGGAAGGCGGGTGGCATCGAGCTCGTCGATGATGCGGCGGCCGCGGAGGCCGCAGCCGAGCGCATCCTCGGGATGGACCTCAAGGGGTACACGGTGGATGCGGTGCTCGTCGAGGCGGGCGTCGACTTCACCGACGAGCTGTACGTGGGGGTCACGATGGACCGCACCGCCGCACAGCCGGTGGTGATGGTCTCGCGGGAGGGTGGTGTCGACATCGAGGCGGTCGCCGAGCACAGCCCCGATGCGATCGCGACGGCGCACATCGACCCCGCGTTCGGGCTGCATCCCTACCAGGCGCGGCGGGTGGTGTACGATGCGGGGATCGACCGTGCGGTGGCGGGGGCGGTGATGACGATCGTGGGGCAGCTGTACGAGCTGTTCGTCGACAACGACGCCACGGAGGTGGAGATCAACCCGGTGATGGTCACCGCCGATGCGGAGGTCATCGCCGCGGATGCGGTGATGAACATCGACGGGGACGCGCTGTACCGCCAGGAGGCGCTCGCGGCGCTGGCGGACGAGGCTGCGGGCGATGCGCTCGAGCAGCAGGCGGCTGCGGCGGGCTTCGACTACGTGCGCCTCGAGGGGAACGTGGGCATCATCGGCAACGGCGCGGGGCTCGTGATGACCACGCTGGACCTGGTGGAGCACTTCGGCGGCACACCGGCGAACTTCCTCGACATCGGCGGGGGCGCCCGTGCGGACCGGGTGACCGCCGCCTTGGAGCTGGTCTTCAGCGACGACAACGTGGATGCGGTGGTGTTCAACATCTTCGGGGGCATCACCCGCGGCGACGAGGTGGCCGCGGGGATCAACGAGGCGGTCGCGCAGATCGGCGAGCTGCCGAAGCCGGTGGTCGTCCGCCTGGCGGGGACGAACGCTTCGGAGGGGATGGCGATCCTCGACACGGATGCGGTGGAGGTGGAGGCGACGCTCGAGGGTGCGGTCCAGGCGGCGATCGCCGCGGCCGAGGAGGCAGCATGAGCATCTTCGTCGATGCGGACACGCGGGTGGTCGTCCAGGGCATCACCGGGTCGGAGGGGTCGTTCCACACCGAGCAGATGCAGGCGTACGGCACCAACGTCGTCGCCGGGGCCGTCCCCGGCAAGGGCGGTGAGATGGTCGGGGAGATCCCCGTCTTCGACACCGTCGCGGCGGCGGTCGCAGAGACCGATGCGACCGCGAGCGTGGTGTTCGTCCCACCCGCGTTCGCCGCGGATGCGATCTTCGAGGCGCTCGACACCCCACTCGAGACGGTCGTCGCGATCACCGAGGGCGTCCCGCTGCACGACATGGCGCGGGTGTACAAGCGCGCCGGCGAGGTCGACACCCGGCTGATCGGGCCGAACTGCCCGGGGATCATCACCCCGGGTGAGACGAAGCTGGGCATCCTCCCCGGCGACATCTTCGAGGCGGGCAACGTCGGGCTCGTCTCGCGGTCGGGGACGCTCACCTACCAGGTGGTCTCGAACCTCACCGACCGCGGCATCGGCCAGACGACCGCCGTCGGCATCGGTGGGGACCCGATCATCGGGACCTCCTTCATCGACACGCTCGCGGCGTTCGAGGCGGACACCGCGACGCACGCGGTGGTGATGTGCGGGGAGATCGGTGGCGAGGACGAGGAGGAGGCGGCGACGTACATCGCCGGCCACATGGACACCCCCGTCGCGGGGTTCATCGCCGGGCGGACGGCCCCGCCGGGCAAGCGCATGGGCCATGCGGGGGCGATCGTCAGCGGCTCGGGGGCGGGGACCGCAGCGTCGAAGATCGCCGCGCTGAACGAGGCGGGCGTGCCCGTCGGCGAGACGCCCGCGGAGGTCGCCGACCACATCGAGTCCTTCCTGTAGGCCCGCGACCGCAACGGCCTTTGACGCTGTGCGGCTACATCTGCCATGCACGGGACGCGGGGGACACACCGCCGGGCAGTGCTGGCCGCACTCGCAGCCACCGCGGGTGGGTGCCTCTCGCGGGTGGGGTTCGAGCCCACCTCCGCGTGGCGCGACCCGCCCGTCGTCGTCGACCGCCCCGATGCGGTGTACATCCCCGCGATCATCGAGGGGATGCGACCGCTGGGGATGGTCGACGTCGGCCCGCTGACGGTGATGCTGTCGTACTCGTACCCCCACCGCTTCTACCGGATCACCGGGACGCAGCGGGAGGTCGTCCCCGTCGATGCCGACGACAGCATCCACCTCATGCTGTCGGTGAACGCCACCGACACGGGCGTGCCCGTCGTCGTCCCCTCGGGGGTCACCGTCGCCATCGAGCGGGGCGACCGGCTCGTCACCGAGGAGGTGGTCTACCCGATGATCTCCCAGCAGATGGGGGTCCACTACGGGGGGAACATCGCACTCACCGGCGCGGGCACGTACACGATCGGCTTCACCCTCGGCGGGACGCAGATCGACACCGACGGGCTGCTGGGGACCACGGCGGTCGCCGACCGCGTGGCGTTCGCGTTCGACCCCGCCGCACTCGGGGAGATCAGCATCGAGTACCCCACCGATGCGGGCGAACGCGGGGCGATGCCGGCGGGGCCGATGGGCCAGCGCCAGCAGCTGCCCGAGCCGCTGGCGGCGCCCGCGGGGTGGGCGCACGTCGGCACGGCGGCGATGGGGGACCTGCGGCTCGAGGGGTTCACCGATGCCGCCGGGCGGCTGCGCGTGGTGGCGATGACGCGGTACAACCGCTACCCGATGCCGATGCTCAGCCTGCAGGCGGGCGACGTCGCACTCCCGCCGGTGATCGACCGCCAGCTGGGGTACCACTACCGCAGCACCACGGCGGTCGACGCCGCGGCGGCGGTGCCGCTGCGGGCGACGCTGCCACCGCAGGTGGCCCGCCATGACGGCTACGAGACGGCGTTCATGCAGCTGCCGGCGGTCAGCTGGGGGGCGGCCACGGGTGGCTGAGCCGCTGCGGTGTGCCCACTGCGACCGCACGTTCGTCGATGCGGACCGCCGGCTGGCACACACCGCGCTGCGGCACCCCGCGTCGCTCGATGCCGACGGGGTCGCGGCGTACCGTGCGCTGTACCGGCGCGAGCAGCGGCAGCTGCGACGGCTGCGGCTGGAGCTGATCGGGGGCGTCGTCGCGGTGTACTTCGCGGTGTTCGTGCTGTACACGGTGGTGGGGTGAGTGCGGCTGCGGTCCGCGCTGGTGGCGCTCGGGCTGCTCGCGAGCATCGCGCCGGTCGCCGCGAGCAACGCCGCGGTGGGCCTCGGCGATGCGAGCGCCCGGGCGGTGACGGTCCCCACCTGGCTGTACCTGCTGTCGGGCGGGGCGGTCGTCGGGGTCTCCGCGCTGCTCGCGGGCGTCGTCACCGACCGACGGCTGCTCGCGCAGCTGCAGGCGTGGGGGCCGCGGCGTGGCGTGCCCGCGGTGCTGTGGCGGCTGCGGCCGCTGGGGCCGGTCGTCGGGCTGCTGCTCGCCGCGCTGCTTCTCTACCATGGGTGGACGGGCCCGCAGCTGGCGCTGGTGAACCCCGCGGTCGCGATCGCGTTCGTGGGGGTGCGCGCGCTCGTGCCCATCGTCGCGATGACCGCCGGCGACGCCTGGCGGTGGCTCGACCCCGTGCAGCTTGTGGGCACGCGCGGGGCGGCACCGGCCGGCGACCGGTGGCCCGCCGTCGGGGTGTACGCGCTGGCGGTGTGGCTGGAGACGACCGCGGGGGTGACCGACAGCCCCCGCCGGCTCGCGGTGGCGGTGGCGGGGTACCTGCTCGCGGGGGTGGTCATCACGCGGGTGTGGGGCTACCCCGTGTGGCACCACCGCGTCGACCCCATCGCGGCGGTGAGCGCGCTGTTCGCACGGGTGGCCCCGCTGCGGGTGGACGCCGATGGGCTGCGGCTGCGGCTGCCGGGGGTGGGGACGGTCGCGGGGGTCCCCCGCGATGATGCGGATGCACCGCTGCGGCCGGGGGAGCTCGCGCTCGTGCTGTTCATGGTCTTCGAGCTGACGTACAGCGGGTTCATCAACAGCGCGCCGGGGACCGAGGCGGTCGGTGCGGTGGTGGGGTGGGGACTGCATCCGCTCGTGGTGTACCTCGGGCTGTTCGGCATGGGGGCGGCGCTCACCGGCGGGGGGTACGCCACGGCCGCCGTGGTGGCACACCGGCGCATCCGCACGACGTACACGCCGGCGATGTGCGCGCTGGTGTTCGGGCCGACGCTCGTGGCGATCGCCGCGGGGTACCACCTCGCGCACTACCTCCTCTTCGCGGTGACGGCGAGCCCGCTGCTCGTCGCGGCGGTGACCGCCCCGCTCACCCCGCTGTCGAACCCCATCGTGCTGGCGGCGCCGGCGTGGACGCAGGCGATCCCGGCGGTGACGGTCCTCGGCGGGCACGTCATCGCCGTCGGCGCGGCACACATCAGCGGCTTCAACGCGTTCCCCCTGCGGCGCACGGCGATCGCGGTGCAGGTGCCGTTCGTCGCGGTGATGGTCGGCTACACCATGCTCAGCCTGTGGCTGGTGACCGTCCCCACCGCGGCGGCGGTGTACCTCTGAGTGTCCTGAGGCGAGGATGGGTTGGGGCAGATTCGAACTGCCGACCTGCTCCGTGTGAAGGAGCCGTCATAACCTGGCTAGACCACCAACCCGTACCGCTGAGTGGACGAGGCCGCCTACTAACGATTGCGTTCCGTGGGCTCAGTACGACGGCGTGCGCTCGTCGACGCCGGCGCGGTGGTTCACCACCCGCGCGAGGACGAACAGCGCATCCGACAGGCGGTTGAGGTAGGTGATCGCCTGGTCATCGACCGGCTCTGCGGCCCCCAGCGCGACCGCGCGCCGCTCTGCCCGCCGCACCACCGTCCGGGCGTGATGCAGGTCGCCCGCGGTGGCGGTCCCACCGGGGAGGATGAAGCTCGTCAGCGGCGGCACCTCCTCGTCGAACGCGTCGATCGCCGTCTCGAGCCAGCGGACGTGGCTCGCGTCGATCTGGGGGTCGACCATCGACTCATCGGGCGTCGCGAACTCCGCCTGGATGATGTGCAGGTGGTTCTGCACCTCGATGAGCCACTCGTCGATGTCCTCATGCTCGGAGGGGTACACCGTCCCGATCACGGCGTTCGCCTCATCGACCGTGCCGTACGCCTCGATGCGGGCGTGCGTCTTCGCGACCCGGGAGAGGTCGCGCAGGTCGGTCATGCCGTCGTCGCCGCGGCCGGTGTAGATGTTCATCGGGACGACCCCCCGCGGTGCGGTCGTCGGTGACGGGACAGCCGGGTGTGACCTGCTGGGTGCATACCAGAGCGCAGACCCCCCGGGGGCAAACCTGTTCGTATCACGTCTCCGCCTGCAGCCGACGGATCGCATCGCGCAGCGAGCGGGCGGCACCGCGGGCGGCGGCGGCGAACTGCGGACCGCCGGTGGGGTCCGCGAAGATGATGCTGCGGGAGCTGTTGATCAGCTCCGCACCGGTGCCGAAGCCATCGGCGACGACCGCCGCGAGGTCGCCACCCTGTGCGCCCACCCCCGGCAGCAGCAGCGGGCGGTCGGGGGCGGTCTCGCGGATGACCGCGAGCTCCTCGGGGGCGGTCGCGCCCACCACCAGCCCGACGTTGTCCGCCGTCGCCCACCCGTCGGCGAGCGCGGCGACCGCGGCATACAGCGGCCGGCCGTCGCGGAGGGTGCGGTCCTGCAGGTCCGCCGCCCCGCTGTTGGAGGTGCGACACAGCACGTACACGCCCTTGTCGGTGCGGCTGAGGAACGGGGCGACGGAGTCGGTGCCCATGTAGGGGTTGACCGTGATCGCATCCGCATCATCCAGCAGCCGCGCGTACGCTCGCGCCGTGTTGCCGATGTCGCCGCGCTTCGCATCGAGGATCACGGGCACCCCCTGCGCGTGGGCGTAGCCGACCGTCTCCGTCAGCGCCGCGAGCCCATCGGGCGTCTCGTAGAACGCCATGTTGGGCTTGTACGCGGCGGCGAACTCGGCGGTGGCATCGATGATCCGCCGGTTGAACTGCCACTGCGGCAGCTCGGCGTCGGCGACGGCATCGGGCAGCCGCTGTGGGTCGCTGTCGAGGCCGATGCATACGTGGGAGTCGATGCGCTCGACCCGCTCTCGCAGCCGCGCGAAGTACCCCATCGTCCCACGCTGCTCAGCGTGCACATATCGCCGTGTCGGTCCCCGCACAACCGCAAGCCGTTAGCCGGCGGTGTGTGTTGCAGGGGGTATGGATGACCCCAGCGCCCTGCAGGAGCGACTCGCCGCGGGCGAGGTGCGCCTACACGAGCTCGAGGAGCTGACGAGCGCCGCTGCGGCCGTCGAGCTGCGACGGGAGACGATCGCCACCGAGACCGGGGTCGCACTCGATGCGGTCGCGGCGATGGGCTTCGACGCCGCGGCGGCGACGGCGAACATCGAGAACCTCATCGGAGCGGTGGGGATGCCCCTGGGCGTCGCCGGGCCGCTGCCGGTCCACGGCGAGGCGATCGATGAGGCGGTGTACCTGCCGTTGGCGACGACGGAGGGTGCGCTCGTCGCGTCGGTCAACCGCGGCGCGAGCGTGATCCGCGCCGCGGGTGGGGTGCACGCGACGATCACCGGCCGGGGGATGACCCGCGCGCCCGTCTTCCGGCATGCGGATGCGCGCAGCGCCGCCGAGACGGCCGCGTGGGTCCACCAAGAGGAGCCGCAGCTCGCGGCGGCCGCCGGCGAGACGACCAGCCACGGCGAGCTCACCGGCATCGACACCTACGTCGTCGGGGACAACCTGTTCGTCCGCTGTGCGTTCGACACGAAGGATGCGATGGGGATGAACATGGTCACGATCGCCACGCGGGCGATCGCCGAGACGATCGAGGCGGAGACGGACGCGACGCTCGTGGCGCTGTCGGGCAACATGTGCACCGACAAGAAGCCCGCGGCGATCAACGCCATCGAGGGGCGGGGGCGCTCGGTCACCGCCGATGTGCTGCTGCCGCATGCGCTCGTCGAGGAGCGCCTGCACACCACCCCCGCGGCGATCGCGGAGGTGAACACCCGCAAGAACCTCATCGGGTCGGCGAAGGCGGGCGCGCTGGGGTTCAACGCGCACGTCGCGAACGTCGTCGCGGCGATGTACATCGCGACGGGGCAGGACGAGGCGCAGGTCGTCGAGGGGGCGAACGCGATCACCACCGCGAGCGTCCGCGAGGAGGGGCTGTACCTGTCGGTCTCACTGGCCGCACTGGAGGTGGGCACCGTCGGCGGCGGCACCCGCCTGCCCGCCCAGCAGACCGCACTCGAGCTGCTGGGCGTCGCCGGTGGCGGGGACCCCCCGGGGCGTCACGGCGATGCGCTCGCGGAGGTCATCGCGGGCGCGGCCGTCGCGGGCGAGCTGTCGCTGCTGGCCGCGCTGGCCTCCCGGCATCTGACCACGGCGCACGCCTCGCTGGGGCGCTGACTCACAGCACGCGGTAGCGCCCCTCGCGGCGGGTGACCGCCCCCTCGCGATGCAGGCGCTCCAGCATGGCCGCCGCCGCGGTGGCCTCGATCCCCGCCGCGGCCGCGGCGGACAGCACCGCCTCGTGCGTCGGCTCGTCCAGCTCGTCGATGAGCCCCAGCAGCGTGCGGCGGCGGTCACGGGTGACGGGGGTCGGCGGTGCATCGGGCACGTCGATCCCCGCCGCCGCGAGCTGTGTGGCATCGTCGATGACGGGCTCGAACACCGCATCGGGGTCGATCGCCGGCAGCTCGCCGGGGTCGACACCCGCGCGTTCGGCCAACCGGGCGGTGCGGGCGGCCTCGACGGTGGCCTTCTCGGCGGCGGTGGTGAGCGAGCGCAGCCGGTCGGTGGGGTGCCGCGTGCGACACCGCGGGCAGGTGGCGGTCTGCTGGTCGGCCTTGTCGGCGAGGATCCACAGCGCATCGCACCGCGAGCAGCCGACGAGGTGGTAGCGGGTCATCGGGCTGCGGTGCCCTCCTGACGGCGGCGATGCATGCACACAGCAGGTGCGGGCGGGTGTAAAATGGGTGCGATTCCGGAGGTTCATGCCCCTCGGGGTGGTCCCCCGCACATGGAGACCCCACCACCACAGCCCGCGGACGTGCGCGGCCCGCACCACGAGGCGGCGATCTACCGGGCGGGGCTGGACCCCGCGGCGGCGGATGTGACGCTCGTGCTCGTGCACGGCCGTGGGGCGCGCGCCGGCGGGATGGTCCAGTTCGTCCTCCAGCAGGTGGATGAGCCCGTCGCGATGGTCGCCCCCGAGGCGGTGGGGTGGGAGTGGTACCCCGAGTCGTTCCTCGCACCCCGCGAGCGCAACGAGCCGTCGCTGTCGTCGGCGATCGCGGTGGTGGATGCGGCGATCGACATGGCGACCGATGCGGGTGCGGCGCCCACGTCGGTCGTGTGCGTGGGCTTCTCGCAGGGCGCGTGTCTCGTCGCCGAGACGGTGCTGCGTCGCGAACAGCGCCTCGGCGGGGCGGTGATGCTCTCGGGCGGGCTCATCGGCGCGCCCGACCGCAGCTTCAGCACCGATGCGGACCTCGCGGGGATGCCCGCGTTCGTCGGGGTCAGCGATGACGACCCCCACATCCCCCTCGAGCGTGCCGCGGAGACCGCACGGGTGTACGAGGCGGCGGGCGCGACCGTCCGGTACGACGCGTACGAGGGGGTGGGCCACACCATCGTCGACGAGGAGGTGGCGTACCTCAACGCGCTCGTCGCGGAGACCGCCGCCGATGCATGAGTCGGAATTTCTTTGTGACGCACGGGCGTCCCTGAGCCAATGAGCCTCGAGGCGGACGTCACCGCGGCGTATCGGCAGGCGGGGACGGTGCTGGCGGACGTCCTCGAGGAGACCGCGGCGATGATCGAACCGGGTGTGCGGCTGCTGGATGTCGCCGAGGCCGCCGAGGCGGCGATCGCCGACCGCGCCGATGGCTGTGCGTTCCCCGCGAACATCAGCCTGGATGCGGAGGCGTCGCATGCCAGCCCCGCGCGGGATGACGAGCGCGTCTTCGATGACGAGCTCGTCTGTCTCGACCTCGGCGCGCACGTCGACGGCTACATCGCCGATGCTGCGGTGACGGTCGACCTCGGCGACAACGCCCCGCTCGTCGACGCCGCGGAGGCGGCGCTGGCTGCGGCGATCGATGCGGTGCGCCCGGGGGTCGACCCCGGCGCGATCGGTGCGGTGATCGAGACGACGATCCGCGACCGCGGCTTCACCCCGATCCTGAACCTCTCGGGCCACGGCGTCGGCCGCTACGACGCGCACACCGCCCCGTCGGTGCCGAACCGCGAGACGCGGACGGGCCGGCCGCTCGCCGCGGGCGACGTGATCGCGATCGAGCCGTTCGCGACGACGGGCCGCGGGAAGGTGTCCGAGGGGGCGGTGACGGAAATCTACAGCCTCGTCGCGCCCGCGCCGGTGCGGTCGCGGACGGCCAAGCAGGTGCTGCAGACGGTCGAGTCGACCTACCGCGAGCTGCCGTTCGCGACGCGGTGGCTCGACAGCCCCCGTGCGGCGCTGAGCGTGCGCCGGCTGACCGACCGCGGCATCCTCCACGGCTACCCCGTGCTGCAGGCGGAGTCGGGGGCGCTGGTGAGCCAGGCGGAGCACACCGTGATCGTCACCGAGGATGGCTGTGAGATCCTCACCGATGGATGAGCTGTTCGCCCCCTGGCGCATCGAGTACGTCAC
>Ga0209937_1000140_pt1 | contig 24214 bp, 23 predicted proteins | sample SalPon1_B_H2O_MG_FD_185699 | JGI IMG/M metagenome (GOLD analysis project Ga0209937, IMG submission 185699) | Salt pond water microbial communities from South San Francisco under conditions of wetland restoration - Salt Pond MetaG R1_B_H2O_MG... | ecosystem: Environmental > Aquatic > Non-marine... | reverse complement strand
CGTCATCCCTACTAATTCTGCCGCCATCAAACTTACTCAGCATTATAAGGAGGCAAGAGATGGGTATACAAATTAAATCTACAAAACGTTTCAAATATCTGCCCTGCGGACACGCACAGTATTTTGACAAGGAGCCAGACGGTTCACCCGGAGAGTGTGCTTCAGTTCATGGCTACGATCGCGAAGTTGAATTTACCTTTGCGGGTGAGATTGATGAGCATGGCTGGATTGTGCCGTTCGGCGAACTAAAGCCAATCAAACAGTTTCTTGAATACTACTTTGATCATGTAACAGTGCTGCCTGCGGATGATCCACGCATCGGTGACATTCCGGATGTATTAATGCAAGAAGGTGGCTTGCTGGGAACAGTAAGAATCCTCCCAAGCGGTGTAAGCATGGAGATGAGTTCGCTGTTTATCTGGGAACACGTCAATGCCTATGTATATGAAGTTACACACGGTCGTTGCTATGTAGAGCGGGTAGAAGTGTTCGAGCATGATAGAAACGCGGGACAGGTCGTCGTTGACCGCGACACGGCTAGAAATGATGCACAACGCAAGGTAACATTTGGACAATTGCTGCCGTGCCAGGCACGTTGGGAGTGGGAAGCGCCTCGAGATGCTATGGAAAGACTGCGAGAATAAATGATAAAGATAAAAAACTTTGAAGTTGGCGGCAATAAACCTTTGCTGATAGCAGGCCCGTGCCAAATAGAGACTTTAGACCATGCTAGACAGATATGTGGCACAGTCAAAGACCTATGTGACAAGCACGGGTTTAACTTTGTCTATAAAAGTAGTTACGACAAGGCCAATCGAACTAGCCTTGCTGGGGAGCGAGGCCCCGGAATTGAAAAAGGCATTAAAATCTTACAACAAATAAAGCAAGAGTTTGAAGTTGCTATTCTTACAGATGTACACGAATCTTCTCAAATTAGTTGGATCGAAGAACATTATAAAGAAGTGATTGACATCTACCAAATTCCTGCATTTTTGTGTCGTCAAACAGATCTGTTGTTGCAGGCAGCACATACCGGCAAAACAGTTAATGTTAAGAAAGGCCAATTTCTTGCGCCTGCCGACATGGCCAAGGTAGCAGAGAAAATTGCAAATACTGGAAATAAAAATATTTTACTCACCGAACGGGGATATAGTTTTGGATACAATAATCTTGTGGTTGACATGCGCTCTCTTCCTATTATGGAACATCTTGGTTATCCCGTGGTCTTTGATGCTACACATAGTGTTCAACAACCAGGCGGGCTGGGGGGTAGTTCAGGAGGAGACCGAAACATGATCAAGCCTCTACTGCGGGCTGCTGTTGCCACAGGGTCGGTGTCTGCTGTTTTTATTGAAACTCACGAGGATCCAGATAATGCACCGTCAGACGGCACAAATATGATAGAGTTAAATAAACTAGAGAATTACTTAACGGAAATAAAAACTCTATATGACATCACAAGATCTTTCTAAGGAAGCGCGACGACAGCAAAAGCATTTGCGAAAGCAGGAAAAGCAACGTAATAAACTTAGTAAAAGCAATTTAGATATCGGGCAAGACCCACTTACTGTTCTATGCGTTAAGTTTGGAAACAAGTACGGAACTCTTTATGTAGAGAGGTTACGTAACATGATTTCTCGACATTTAACAGCGCCCTACGAGTTTGTTTGTCTTACCGACGACCCAACTCCTATTAAAAACGTCCGTTCTATAGTGCAAAGGAATTCAGGGTATAATAAGGGCTGGTGGCACAAAGTTCATATGTTTGATCCTAGTCTAGATCTTTCTAGCAGGATACTCTACTTTGATTTGGACGTAATAATTTTTAACAACATAGATAAACTTGCATCTTTCAGGAGTTCTGAATTTGTCGGCACCAGAGACTTTAACAGAAAATTCTATCCAACTTGGAACAAATTAAACAGTTCGGTACTTGCATGGAATCGAGGAACTCAGGATCATATCTGGAAAAATTTTGTTAGCAATCCAGCAAATGCGTTGCGAATGCATGGAGATCAAGACTGGATATTCAAGCAGGCGGCGACCCAATTAAAATATTTTCCTGATAATTGGATACAGAGCTACAAGTGGGAGATAAGAAGTAAGCAGGAACTTATGATGCAAGGAGGCAAGCGCAGATTCAAAGACGTTAAGAATAAAGTTACTACACCGCCCGATTGCTCAGTGGCAGTATTTCACGGCGATCCCAACCCAGAAAGCGTTCAGGATCCGTTTGTAATCGAAAACTGGCAATGATATGCTTTACAAATTCAAATTCATGTGTATAATAAAAGAATGTTCACTCAATCTATACCTCGCCTTGGCTTTGCATGCAAATACCTAGACAAAGATCAATCTCAGAAGAAGAAGCTGTTGGAAGAGAAGCAGCGCCCACTTAATACTAGATCAACCACAGTTGCTTGGTTAAATAGACAAACTCGAGAAGATGCTGAGCAGCGTCTTTGGGACCTTATGGTTCATAATATAGAATCCTATCGGAGGTTGATTGAGTATGCAGGCAATTTACCAGAAAATTTGCGAATGGTTAGACTGGGTAGCGATTGCCTACCTGTGTATACTGAACCAACTTGGAGTTATTTTTGGCGCAAAGCCGATGTCAGAGACTACTGTGCGAGAGAATTTGCCAAAGTGGGAGAGACTGCTCGTAGGCTTGATGTTCGTGTTTCAATGCATCCTGGCCAGTTTACTGTTCTTGCTAGTGATACGCCCGACATAGTAGAACGTTCAATAGAAGAATTTGAATATCATGTGGATATGATTCGCTGGATGGGTTTTGGCAAACAGTTTCAAGACTTCAAGTGTAATGTTCATATATCAGGCCGTCAAGGTCCAGACGGCATCAAGCGAGTTCTGCCTCGACTGTCACCAGAGGCAAGAAACTGCATCACTATCGAGAATGACGAAATGTCATGGGGATTAGACGCTTCGCTTGAACTAGAAAAAGATGTTGCTCTTGTGTTAGATATCCATCATCACTTTATTCGCACAGGTGAGTATATAGAGCCCACAGACGACAGGTTTAAACGAGTTGTAGATAGTTGGCGTGGTGTTCGTCCTGCTCTTCATTATTCACTGTCCAAAGAAGATCTGCTTGAATGGCACAGCGATACTATGCGTCCTGATCTCGATGCGTTACTAGAGCAGGGTTACAAAAAGCAGAAACTGCGTGCTCACTCTGATTACATGTGGAACGATGCTTGTAATGCGTGGGCATTTTCTTTTCTAGAACACGGAGACATAATGGTCGAAGCAAAAGAAAAGAATCTAGCCAGCATTGACCTGTATGAACGCTGGCAGCGGTTATCTAGAGCAGCTTAGACTTAGCAGTCTTACGAATAAAAAATTTGGATAGGGACCAGGATGATCGTGCTGTCTTTGCCACTCCGCTTGTAATTTATACGCTGATTCTTCGAGAGACTGTATGCACTCTGTTTTTTCTGTGATTCCATTTGTATTCTGAAGAAAATGAACTAATTCATGAACCACTATGTAGGCGGTTTTATTGTCTTTAATATCCATCCCCTTTGTAAACATCAGTGTATTGTTTCTGTGATCATAAAGTGCCTTGATTTTAGGAAGTGCTTGGGAGTCTGCTTTTTCGATTTTTTCTCTTCCATAGGCTATCACCTGTAGTTCTTGAGAGCTATAATAATCAATTGAAGGATATGTTTCGCCATTGTACTCAAACTCGCTGTTTTCAACAAGCCACTTAATGTGTTTATCAAAAGGATGAGGTTTGTTAATATAGGCAACTGCTCCATAAAAACCTATACAGATAACGACCAAAAAAAATGTCAGCTTGTTGCCCATATAGTATTTATTAGCGGGTAAAAAAAATATACAACTGGGGTTGACAGGTAGATGCATATGTACTAGTATTAACTGTCAATAACGACACCACAAGACAAAGACTAGGAGAGTAATAATGTCAAAGAAGAAACTATCACTGGCCCCGTTTGATCCTTCAGCAGGACGCAAGGATCGCACTGTAAATATAGAAAAAGTTTCACGCTTAGTGGAGCAGCGCATAGGCAAAGTAGCGCCCTGTGGCGATGATCCTGAACAAATGATGAAATTTGCGTGGGTAGAACCGGATAAGGCATTTCTTAATTATCTACGTCAACGCTTTACAGAACCATTACAAGTTAAAAAGCTCGACAGCAAATGGAAAACGTATGTAATAACACCTCTTCAAGCACGAAAAGATAGTAAAGGCCGTTACTTTATTGCAGATGGCCAACTGCATGGCATTACCTATGTGCTTAAATTTCCTGGAAAACGTATTCCTATTTTCTATTATGAAAGTGATGACCCAAATGTAGAATCAGAAATGCTATTAGCACTAAACACAGATTCCATGCCGATGGCAAAATATTTTATTCATGAGCAGCAAATTCAAATGGGTTACGAGCGGCCAATCGATATCGAAAACACAGTGCAAAAAGCAAATTGTGAGACGGGTTATAAAATTAGTCGTCCGGGATCGATTACACACATAACAGATTTATACAACGCAGAAGAGGATTATGGCCTTGATGCATTGTACGAAGTTCTTGTAAAGTACCGGCTTTATTGGCCGAACGAAAGTATTAAAACTGCTACCATGATGGGATTTCTAAAAGTTAAAGAACTAATGGAGCAGGCTGGAGTTTTCACTGAGGATTTGTTTGATGACGTTTTTGCAGAATGTGCAGCGTATTTTGCCGGTGCTGACAGATTACATTTAGATATCAAAGACGAATTCAAGCAGACATATCCTACTAACCACAAAGGCATGGGCGTAAAAGAGAAGATTGCAAGCGGTATCATTAATGTCTATGAAAAACTAACAGCAAACTCGCTAGTAGCCATGCCTTTTGAAATCGACATGCCGATGATGGGGACGCAAAATGCTGTATCCAAAGTATAAACAGGACACATATCACACCAGAGAACTCTATAGAGAAGTGTGCGAAACAGGCGACCTTCGTGTTGTATGGGCATATAAAAATGCAAGCAAGTGGAATGTTGATTATTACCAATATCTACAACTATGCGAGCCAGAATGCTCTTGCTGCGGAAGCATATTAGACTACGGCATTGGCGAAAATAATCGCGGCAAGACAGACGAAAGTACGCCGAGTACGGATCATAAAACCCCTCGATCGAGGGGAGGATCTAACGATATAGATAATTTGTGGGTGATTTGCAACAAATGTAACACGCTGAAAAACAATGCTACTCATGAAGACATTCATCGATACGAAAACATTGTTAAAATGCTAAAGGAACAGAAATTAGATTGACAGCTAGGCTTAAATGTTGTAAACTATAACAAAATAAACAGAGAGTTAAACAGTGGATAAAATAAGTGAATCATTAGGTAAGCCGTATAGATTCAGCGAGTTCGTAGAATTTGTTTCGGTCAAAGACAAGGGCGGCGAGCGTCTTACATTGCGTACTACCGATAAAATAATGCCCAAGGGTATCTACCAACTTTACCTTCCAAAATTTGGAATTTTATATCTCGGTATTTCTGGCGTTGATACTGAAAACAGCAGGATGGGCGTTAAAAATAGGTTATACAGCCATGCGCAAAAAATGACCGGGCAATTTAAAGGTGCACAAGACACCGTTGCGTTTAAAGAATTTAGAGAAGAAGCAGTTGAAAAAGGATACGATCTCAAGAAGATTCTAGACAACGTTCTAGTTTTTTTCATGCCTTGCAATAAAATGAGTAAAACAGAGATCGAGGCCTGGGAGACTGTAATCTATAATGCCCTGAAGTCCAAGGGACAGTGTCGTTTTAATTCAGCTAAGAAGATAGAAGGCATGGATTCGTCAACTCTCAATTTTGTGCTTAATCAAGAATATCTTTCAGATACTGCACAATATTATCTGTAACACTATAAATATTTTCCTCACACAACCTAGTCTCAACAGAGAATATTGTGTAAACGACACCTAGGAGAAATAATGTCTAATAATCAGGCTCCGTTCGCAGAGCAACTTGTTACTAACACACATGGCCGAAAATACTGGATCTATAAAGATGATAGTTTTTATCAGCAGCGCATCGCCGGTGCTGGGCCTTATCAAAAGAAAAACCTAATAAGACTACGAGATCTTAAGCCTAACGCTCGCACGATCATCGACGTGGGTGCAAACATTGGCATGAATACTATCGAATATGCCACCTGGGCAGAAAATGTCCATGCATTCGAACCTACCCCTCAAACATATTCTATGCTAGAACGATCTGTTGATCTTGCCCGCGGGCAAACAGATGCAAAAGGGTGGTACCCGGACAGCACATCGCCAACCGGGTTTGCAGATTCTACTGTAAGAGCAACTATTCAAACACACGAAGTTGCGTTAAGCTCAGAAACAGGAACTAGTAAAATTATTGTAAAGAAAGATAATGCAGGCCATAATTATCTAGATAACCTGCACCTTCCTACACGCACCGGCCAGATTAGAACACGTCCTACAGAACCTCCAACTGTTAACGTAAAGTTGCGAACACTAGACAGCTATAACTTTGAAGATGTAGACATTATTAAAATAGACGTTGAAGGACACGAATTCGACGTGGTGAGAGGAGCAGAGCAAACAATTATTAAATATCGACCAGTAGTTCAGCTTGAAATGGTTGAGCATCAGCCGATTCGTTTTAATTGGAACTGCCAGCAGATCTATGATTGGTTTTACGACAGAGATTATATTCCTACGCTGTCAACAGGAAAGCCGGCAGGCCGACTGTGGCACAAATTTCCAAGAGAAATGGAGAGATTTTTTGTTCATAAGAGCGATCTTCAGGCTTGGCAGGACCCGCTTAGCGAACTATTTGAGGGATTTGCTGAAGAAGAAGTTAAAGATAGGCCATATTGGAATTACGAAGCACCTCTAAGACAACACAAAGAAGGTGCTACGCCTACCAAGTCCTCGGCGGAACAAGTTCATTTTAGCTATAAAAAAGCCTAGCCAAAAAGCTCGCAAATTATTTTGCGAGCTTTACCACTTCTGCTACTAGGTCCGACTTTTTCTTACGCTTGTCAATATCGACACCGTAAGTTTCTTGTGCAAATGCTTCTAGCTGGCCTTTTGTCATCTTGTTGAGGTCAGTTTTTGTAACCCCAGCTTTTTTCCTGCCACGTTTACTAGTCTGCGATGCAGCCTTGGTATCTTTTGCCTTGTATTGGTTATAATTATTTGCAGGTGATTTATTTCCTGCTAGCGTTGCCGGTGTATCTGTGTTGTTAAACAGTTTTTTTATCCATGTAAACATTGTAATGTCCTCCTAGACATATTTACTAAATATTTGCATGAAGATAAAAGAAATGAGTTCTTGTGCTAGAACAAAGGCGCGACACTGCCAGTGCGAAAGCATTGATCGTTTATTAGAAGACGGAAACACGATTACCGCATCGTGTGAACTAGAACACAGCGACACCGTCAAGGGAAGAATTGTATTAATGCAACAAAGCACCGGCCCAACTTTAATTAGAGGCCAAATATCCGGATTAGAACCAGGCGATCACGGATTTCATATCCACGAATTTGGCGATTTAAGCAATGGCTGCGAGAGTGCCGGCGGCCACTACAATCCGGATGGTGTAGACCATGGCGATTTAGATAAGGGTCACGTCGGCGATCTTGGAAATATCGAGGCAGACGAAAACGGATTCGCAGATTTTTTAATAAACGCCGCCAGGGTTAATCTTTCTGGGGAAGAAAGCGTGGTCGGTCGAGCTATAGTTGTACACTCAGACAAAGACGACTTAGGTAAAGGCGGAGATGCAGAATCGCTAAAAACCGGAAATGCAGGCAATCGATTAGCGTGTGGCGTGATTGTTCTACACGATAATAGTTAGAATCGTGATATAGGTAAATCGGTGCCGGCCGGCATATCCCATATTTTCTTCTGTTCTACTCCTTTCTTCTGCGCAAACCGCTTAGCATCACAATTGCCGCATACATGGAAAAAATTATTGCTGATTCTTTTATGTTGCATGCTTTTCGGTGTGCGAAAAAATTCCTCTCCGCAATTGTCGCATGCCAACCTAAATATCGTTTTAGTTCTAGAGTAGGTGTGGCGCCTTCCTAGTTTACTCTGTCTCTCGTATACAGTTTTTTTAGAAAATTTTTCTAAGAACATGAAGTATTTACATTAAGCTTTTAAAAAAACAAGATAAATATCATTAAGAACTTACTCAGGGGTAAACATGGCAAGAAAAATTGTTGATATTGGTGATGTCGGTAACGACGGCACCGGTGATAGCATTCGTGATTCGTTTCGCAAGGTAAACGATAACTTTCGAGAACTATACAGCTCGTTAGGGTTAGGCGAACGTCTAACATTTATAGCGTTAGATGACACTCCCGAAACATATATCGGAAACGAAAATGCAGTACTTACTGTAAATCAAACCACAGACGGATTGAAATTTAAACAGGTTTTAGGTGGCAGCGGAGTAAGTATAGACCAAACCACCAACGAAAACCAAATAACAATCAACAGTGAATTTTCTGATGTTGCCGGCGATCCAGCCCCTAATCTAGGCGGGCCGTTAAACGCGTTTAGCGGCGGTGAAAGATTTCCGATAGGCAATTTGCCTGATCTAACAGACAATATCGAAACACAGACGCTACTAAATCAACTTACTAATATTCACGGATCGGGCGAGGTAAACAACCCAAATAGAGTTGCAGTTAACAAGAGCTACTCTGACAGTAAAGTCTCGCTAGGCGGGGTTGATGGAATAGATCCGGTTACCGGACAATCTGATTCTGCATTTGGTAGAATGACTGGGCCTTTAGTTTTATCCCGTAACCCCCAAGATTCAGACGACGACGTTTTCGACGGCCTGGTTGCTGCAACAAAAGAGTATGTAGACAATGCAGGCTTTGCAAGCGGAGTAAATCTTTATGTTGCTCTAAGCGGCGACGACGACCGAGACGACATAGGAAGAGACAAAAAAGGAAAAAGTCTAGCATTTGCATTCAGATCTATCGAAGCTGCCTGTAAGGAAGCTGAAACAGTCCTACTAGAGTCGCAACTAGAACTAGGACCGTATAAAAAGCTCCTTACGTTCGGCAACAGGGCAGGAATTTGTACATTATCCGAAATTGCTACTTCGGTTGAATCTGGCAGCGGGTTCGCAGGAAACCTTACAATGTCTGTCGATTCTCTTACAATTACAAATCCCGGTACAAATTATCGAGTGGGCGATCGTTTAGAGCTTTCTGGCGGCGCCGGGCCTAAAGCAATCATTGAAGTGCTAGCAACTGCTTCTACTCCGGGTGCAATCACAGCGTTTAGGCAAATATCATCCGGGTTATACACATCACTTCCGGGTTCTGTCGATGTAATAACAACATCGGATAGTGAATTCGGACAAGGTGCAACATTTAATGTAACCTATAAAGTAGCACAGATATCTGTTGAAAACGGCGGCACTGGGTATACCCTTGTTTCTGTAAGAGCAGAAGGCGGCGGAGGAACCGGTGCCTTCGGCGAGGCAATTATAGAATCTGGATCTATAACTTCCATTGAAGTTACAGATTCGGGAGAAGGATTCACCGAACTTCCGGTTCTAAAGGTCGACCTGCCACAGTTTAGAATAAGGACTGATGGAAGACAGACCGATTTTACAGGCGAAACGGACACCGATAGCGCCGCTGCATTTAGGACCAGAGATATCCGCGAAGGTCTGCTTTTGCAAGGCAGCACATCAAATGCTATTGCGCGAATACTGGCTCACGACGGTTCTCTAGACAGCGAAGGTAATGAGATATTTGATGTAGAATTGCTTTCGGGCGTGTTTCAATTAGGAGAAGAACTATCGTATGGCGCCCCTGCAAATCAAACACAGGTTTGTATATTTGTAGAAGCAGGAATATATGAAGAACATTATCCTTTACGTATTCCGCCTAACACAGCACTTATAGGCGACGAGTTTCGTAGAACAATAGTCAGACCTAAAAAGGGCACCAGCTCGTCGCCTTGGGCATTCCAGAGATTCAGAAGAGACCTGGTTATTCCAGATCCAGATGCTGCCGACAGCAGATCTCTGTCTATCGATCCGGACGCAGAGGATGAAACAGTAGATGACACAGCAAGCGATTTACAAATAGGCGAAAGACTGTTCGGGTATCATTATTTACAGGATAGTGCAAACCCTGTTTATCCTAAAGTAAGCAACCCTGGGGATTTTTCTTCTTCTGCAAGGCTGTTAGAGCAAAATAGAAGATTTTTGCAAGAGGAAGTTATCGGTTGGATTACCGAGCAAGTTAATCAAGAAAATGCTCCGTTTACTTCGACCTTTACCTACGACAGTAATAGGTTGAAAAAAGATATAGGGAATCTGACAGACGCTGTTGGTTTTGATTTAGAATACGGACAGTACAATAGAACTATTTCTGCTGCTTTAAAATTTTATGAAAACGATGCTGGCATAACTGCAATTACTGTCCAACTCTCAGAAACCATAGCAGCAGTTAATCGGTGGTTAGAATTAGCAAGACAGATCATTGCTAATATAGAAATAAGCGACACAAAACAAGATCAAGTTTCGCAGATTATTGATAGAGCATTCGATGCTAAGCCCGCCGCAGATCAGGTGGTTGTTGATTTAAAAAATAGCTTTGTTGACGTTATTGACGGAAGCGGAAGTGTAAACTACCCCAAAGAAAATGATCAAATGGATGCGTTCTTAATGAACGACGCAGACATTATAAGGGCTGTTACTGGACAGGGCCACGGCGGCTTTATGATGGTCCTAGATCCCACAGGACAGGTGCTGGCAAAATCTCCTTATTGCCAGGAGTCTGCTAGTTTTTCTAAATCTATAAACGAGTGGACATTTGCAGGAGGCATGTTTGTAGACGGGTTCACCGGAAATCTTCAATTCCTGCATACCTCATCAGACAGTCCTACTAGGATAAACGTCGGAGGATTAGACCGATACCCACAACTGCCTGCTTCCTTTATTGTGGGCGACGAAAGATATACAGTTAATTATATCAGAAACTTCCAATATAATAAAGATGGTTCTACAGCAACATTTGTGTTAGACGAAACGACTCCGTTCGACGAAATCCCAGGACCGCAGGTTTGTACAATTAGTCAAGCAAACCCAGCAGTTATTACAAAGTCAGACCACGGCTTAACTGGAGGGACAACCGTTGTCTTTAGCGCTACTGGCGTCGGCAGCGAATTGCCCGAAGGGCTGGACGAAGGAGAAGAATACTACGTACTACCTGGAGATGTAACACCAAATACATTTAAAGTAGAACGACTGCCAGGCACCGGTAAGGGTGTAGCAACGACCTCTGCGGGATCTGGAACATTCCAATATCAAGTCAAATATGAAGTATTAATGCCCGGAAACAGGTCAATGTTGTCCAACGACTTCACACAGGTCAATGATATGGGATTCGGTCTGCTAGCAACAAATGGCGGCCTTACAGAATCTGTATCAATGTTTACCTATTATTGCTTTGCATCGTATTATTCGCTAAATGGAGCACAAATACGGTCCATCGGCGGCAGCTCGGCTCACGGAGTATATGCACTTGTTGCTGCGGGCTCAGATCCATTAGAAATACCAACGCCTACAGACCCGTATTATGACTTTGCGCAGAGAGTAATATGTAAAGCAGCTCCAGCATCCTTTGCAAACGAAAAGGAAGGATTGGTAGTGTTTGTAGAAGACTATAACTACGAACCGCTAGAAAACGGCGAGCTGGAAGTGGACCATGGTAATTTTATAGTTCGATATCCTGTATCATCGGTCAGTACAGATGCATTGCCCCCGGGCGTTGCGAGACTGAGCCTTTCGAGTGATAGTAGTGGTAATTTTGAAGGATTGTTTGAAACGATTCCAGACGGCACAAAATTAACCTATCGTGCAAAATCAACATTTATTCTAACAGGAGCATTAGAAAATGTTGCTGTAAGACCGTCTACCGGTTTGGTTTTAAATGAAGCACCTACTGTTTATCGTGTGCTGCAGTTTAGCGCTCAAAGTGCGCTCATAGACGAAGAGTTTCAAATAAAAGTAGTGAGCACTGGCAATCCCGGAGAGCTAAGTGTACTAGAAGAAATAATAGAAATTGCATCAGACTCTAGTTTTGAGTATTTTATAACAGAAAACAGTCACCGGCTAAAGATAGGAGATACCTTTGTTCCAGAATCATCTAGCAACGGTCTTGTAGCTGGTACAACATATTTTGTAGTGGAGGTCCCGTCTTATGACGAATTTGTTTTGAGCACTATAGAAGACGGCGACCCTGCTCCTGCTGGAACTTATACAACAGGAGCAGTTTCGATAAAAGGTGTTGTCCCACATAAGTTGCTAAACGGATATACTATCGCCTTTAATTCAACCGGAAGCTTACCTACAGGGATTACTCCGGATGCTGTTTTTGTTCTAGAAGACGGATTGACTGATACTGTTTTCCAAATTTCTGAGGTTAAAAACGGAAATCCTATTGAGATCGGCGACACAGGCTCGGGAACTATTACCTATTTTCAAACCGGCCTTACAAAAACAACTACTAGAGAAAACTATAATTACAACGATTTAACACTGTTTCAACCTGGGATACCTTCTACAGACCCGGTAGAAGTAACGATTTCTATAGCCAGCCCCGGTGTGTTCACTACCAGTAATTCACACGGCTTGAACCAAGCAGATGTGATTAGATTTTTCACTACAGGCGAACTGCCTACGCCGTTAGGCATAGGACAAAATTATTTTGTACAATCTATAATAAGCCCAACAGAGTTTACCGTATCGGCTGTCTATCCAACTGTTGGGTTAGTGCCTCTAGATACGTCAGGATCTCAGTCTGGAACACATTCGTTCTCTCTAGTAAAAGGGACAGCCGGAGATAGAGAATTTGCAGTTATACCGGTAGCTCCTCAAGATCGCAGCAGGTTACCTAACTCTCGCTTTGTGTTCAAAGGAGAAGAATACGAAATAGCAGAATATCTGTCGGAAGCCGATACTAACGAACCATATGCTTTGGTGCGTCTAAACAGAGATCTGGTTGATTCCATGATAGCTTATACTTCAAGCTACACTATACAGACAGCGGTCCCAATCCGAGACCAACGCGCACTAGGCACACTCACTGTCCGAATATCTCTAACTAGGGTTACCTCGCACGATTTGTTAGAAATAGGCACAGGATCTTATGCAGATACTAATTACCCTAATGAGATCTTCGGTCCTAGTGTTAATTCACTAGACGAGTCTAACGAAGTAATTGAGAGAGATGTAGGCAGAGTATTTTTTGTAACCACCGACCAGTTCGGTAATTTTAAAGTTGGTCCTTTCTTTAAAGTAGACCAGGGCACCGGCTCAGTTACTTTTGCGGCTTCTATTGCACTAAGTAACCTAGACGGAATTGGATTTAAACGGGGCGTGCCGGTAAGTGAGTTTTCGGTTGATCCTACATTTGCTGACAATGCGGTCGATACTGTTCCTACAGAAAATGCAACAAGAGTCTATATAGAAAGAAGGCTAGGTATCTCGCACGGCGGTTCTGTTGTACCTAGCGGTTCGCTTATACCAGCCGAAACCGGCGGATTTATGTCGTTAGACGGCCAACTGACCATGAACGGCAACATGCAGTTAGGAAATAATAAAATTGTAGATCTAGCTGACCCTACGCTACTACAAGATGCGGTTAATCTTCAGAGTCTTAATTTTGGAAACATTCAAGACTTTGATATTGATAATATAACTGCTAATCAGCTTCTTGTGTTTACAGGAGACAACAATGCGGCTATAAATGCCGAAGTAGTAGGCGACGTTAAGTTCACAATAGAATCTACAGCCAACACCGTAGATGTGCAAATAGTTCCAGATACTATCATAGACGCAGACGTTAAGTTGCCGCAAGATAACACAGAATTTGAATCTAGCGCTGTTTTACAAAGCAAATTGAATATGAACAAGGCAGACACGCTGGTATCTGCCCAAACCGGCGATAATCAAACAATCCAGTCTAGCCTCGGCGTTGCTAGCTTTAACGATGCAGAATTTGTTTCTACCGACGGATGGATAGAATTAAAAGACAACGGTACAGTAACCACCAAGATCGAACAAATTGCAGGCGAGCATGTTCTTGCAAACCCATCAGTTACTGTTGATAATGTCATTGCGGTTTCTTATGCAGATGTTATTGACAACGCAGGTGCTATAAAGAAAAATCAATTTTCAAGTACAGGATTTATAAGACGGGACAATACAACTAGTTTTAACAACGACGTTGACTATAGTATTATAGAAAGCTCGGCAGCATATACTGGCAATTCCGATAACAATAAACTAATAAACAGAGACAGTAACGGCGACTTTGCAGCTAGGATCGGAGTTTTATCTAAATTACAAATAGACGACCTAGACGCGGTTGACTCGACTGCTACGGCCAGCGGTGGATATATTCAATTATATACATACGGCGGAAGCGGGGGAATATTCTTGTCTGACGGTAGTCTTGCCGGAGACAAAAAGAATCAGTACAGAAATGATTCACACGAATTTCTTACTCAATCCGGAACGAACCCTGCACCTATCATTGCAGATAGCATACAAGTAAACGCCCTCACAACGGGAGGCAATACTGCCACAGGAACTGTGACCGGACGATGGAGTTTAACAGGGCAATCGCCTAACGAATCGAGATTTGAAGCCACCTACTCTGCAGATATTGCAGAATACTACGAAGGAGACAAAGAATACGATGTCGGTACTGTGTTGATATTCGGCGGCGACAAAGAAGTAACAACAACTACTAGGTATGCGGATACAAGGGTAGCTGGCGTTGTATCTAACACTGCAGGGTTTGCGATGCATACCAGTTGTCCCGGAGCAAAAAATCTAGTAGCGCTTACCGGGCGGGTTCCTGTTAAAGTAATTGGAAAAATTAGAAAAGGTGATATTTTGGTAACATCAGAAATCGAAGGGGTGGCAGTTAGGGAGCTGTCAGAAATAAAAGCAGGCACAATAGTAGGAAAGGCAATTGAAAACTTTGATGGCGACGGTACTGGTGTTATCGAAGTTGCGGTTGGGAGAACATAATGGCAAAAAAACAAGTACAACCAGGAAGTCCGCCGCTTATATGGAGCAGCGTAGAAAAAGCGTTTAGAGACGTAAACGCTAACTTCGACGAGTTATATTCGACAGTCGGTGGCGGAACCGTAGTTGATTTTTCAAGCCTCTTTACTGATGTCTCGCCTGGGGCCAACGACGAATACAGCCTAGGCGGAGAAGATAATAGATGGAAGTCGCTATTTGTTGCGGCAGGCGGCAGCGGCGACACCGACGGCGAAGCTTTAGAGTCCAACGGAATCCATATCGGGCCTGCACAAATAAGAGGACTTAATAATACTGTTGATCTACCGGCTAATGCCACAGTTGATGGCGAATTAATTATCGATCCAGATAAAACTTTTTTTAAATCATTCCAGGTAGATAACGAAAACAGCATTGTTGCTGATCAATTTGTCGACAGTCTAAACTTTATAAGCGGAACCGCACTTAAGGTTTCAGTAGATTCCACAGCAGAATCCATAATATTCGATAACACGGGCGTTACAAGATTATCACAAGGGGCAGGAATAATAGTTAGCTCCAATACTGGGGATATAACCGTTACAAACGCAGGGGTACTAAGTCTTGCAAATTCGTCGAGCCTTGCAGCCTCCCCTCCGTATACTGTAGGAGCAGTAGGAAGAACTCCGGGAACTGGTATTGCAGTTGACACAGCTACCGGCAACCCAACACTTACAAGCACTGGAGTAATGGAGGTCCAAGATGGGTTTGGTATCACCGTGTCTACAGATGCAGCAACTGGCATTGTTACCGTACAGAATTCGGCGCCGGCCCAGCCAGCATTTGGAAGAATCAGACTACTAAGCGACACGTTTGGGATAAACGACATTGTTGCCGACGCAACAACCGACCAATTAACAATCGACGCAGGGTACGGTCTAAATGTTGCAACATTGCCAGCTTCGGACACAATACAGATTGCACTAAATCAAAACATTGACATAATAGGCAGTGTTTTTGGCGATAATTCGACACTGTTGGTAAATGGTGTGGACGGCGTTATTCCTGCTGAGAATCTGCAGGGCACAGGCACTATTGATATCATCGGCAACACCATCGGTTATCATATAGGAGACGTTACCGGAAGTGTGTTTGCAGACGATTCTAGCCTTCTAGTAGATGGTGTTGCAGGAACAATTCCTGGTACACTTACTGGCGATTACAACAACCCCGGGAACATTTTTAGCATTATCGGTGAAGGATTATCAGTAAACACCGGAGACACAACCCTATCGATAACTGATGGAGGAATAGTTTTTGCTAACAGTGAAAACGGAGACAATATATCCCTGTCTCTAAGCGGCGTTGGATTAAGTTTGGCAGCATCTGGCAGTGCATCTCTAGCAATAGCAAACGATATTAACATATCAACAGGGAATAATTTTGCGGTGTCGACGTCAGGCGCATTTACTTTAGCATCCAGTGATATCACTATTGCCAGTGGCAATATAGCTGCTAACTCATTCACTGGCGACCTAACAGGTTCTGTCTTTGCTGACGACAGTACTACGCTTTTGGATGGTGTTAATGGAATAATAAAAGGCAACGTCGAAAATACTTCGGTCTTAACTAGCGAACTGGCACCATTAGACGGAGTTACGCTTGCTATAAGAGGAGACATAATAACAATCGGCAACGACGGTGGGCTTACGTCTTCAGAAATTACAATCCGAGGTAACACTAGCTTAGAAAACACACTGATTGTTGCTGTTACTAATGTTCCTTCAACTTCAAAAGGACAACTGTTAGACAAGCAAGGAATGGTAGCGTTTGATAGTTCGTCTATATATTATTGTATTGCCGACTATACAACTGGATCTGCAGACATATGGGTTAAACAAGACTGGGGCACTACGGGTGCTTGGTAAGGAACAATAAATGACAAAACAAGTAATAAACATAGGACAGTCGGCTAATGATAGAACAGGGGACAGTCTTCGTTCTGCATTTAATAAAATTAACAACAATTTTAGCAAACTTTTTCTTCAGGATGTTCCCCAGTCTCCGGCAGGTAGTATTGGGGACGAAAAAGGAATGCTCGCAATAGATAATAATTATCTTTACATTTGTGTAAATGATTTCGACGAAAGCACAGTTATCTGGAAGCGTATAGAGTTAGCTAACGATACTTGGTAAATATATAAAACGGGGCAACAGATGGCAATACAAACTATAAATTTAGGTAACAGAGTTAACGACGGACTCGGAGACGATTTGCGCACTGCTTTCGAAAAAGTAAATGCCAACTTTGTAGAACTGTCGAATGAATTATCAACAACTGCAGTAAATTTAGGCGAGACCGGGTTTGGTCTTTTTAAACAACAAACCGACGCTGTGTTGGAGTTTAAAAGTTTATTAGGCGGTAGAAAGATACAACTACAAGAGTTTCCTAGCTCGATAGAAATTAACTCCACTCAGCCGGATGCATTCACGCAGTTTGATACCGACTCAGGAAGCATAAATGCAGGTGTCCATACACAACTTACATTACAAGGAATTAGCGCACCGGATTCGTATTCCGGAGTGAAAGATATTGAGGTAACCAACTCTGGCTCAACTATTAATTTTAAAACAATTTTGCCGATTACCGAGATACTACAAACCTACGACTTTGGTTTTGTAACCGGCGAGTTTAATAATGCAGTGCAATTTAATACAGCTAACTCTAATATTGATTTTGGTACAATAGAATACGACAGCAGCGTTAATCTCGATTGCGGTGCCCTTTAATAGGAATAATTGATGTCACTCAAATGGGTAACTCCGCAAGGGAGCCTAGGTACATTTCGAGAAAGGGAGCTGCTAGAAATATCTCTAGAAGCAGATTCTAGCGATCTACCTTTAAATTTTAAGGTAATTGCAGGCAACTTACCTAGAGGGCTGCGCCTCGAAGAAAATAAAATAAAAGGCAGTCCTACCGAGGTATCTAAATTAACGAAATCAACATTTGTTATTAGAGCGTCGGACCGATCACAAATACTAGATAGGACTTTTTCTATTTCCATAGACGGTGCAGATAGTCCGGTCTTTATAACGCCCGGGGGATTTCTAAATGTTGGCAACGGCGATGCATACTTTGTACTAGACAATGCGCAAGTACAATTCCAAATAGAAGCAAGAGATCCCGATTTGTCTCAATCAGGACAACTAGATTTTTTTATTGTACCTAACACAGGCGAACTACCTCCTGGACTGGAATTGTCGACAAGCGGTTTAATTTCAGGATTCACCGATCCGGTTTTGGCACTTAACTTTAATCAGGATACAACAGGAGGGTACGATACTTCTCGGTTTGATGCTGCTCCACTAGACCTAGGCGGGATTAACTCAAACGGATACGATTCTTTCTTTTATGATAGCCAAACGTTTGATTACAACGAACCTAGCCAAATGCCACGTAGGTTAAGTAGGATTTATACCTTTTCGATTGGAATCTCCGACGGGCTAATTGTAGAAGAAAGGGCTTTTAAAATCTACGTTGTTACCGAAGAGTTTCTTAAAGCAGATAACAACATTCTCGAAGTTGATACCAATCTATTTCAGGCTGATTCTGACGGAAATAGAAACCCTATATGGATTACAGATAGTGATTTAGGTAGGTACAGAGCAAAAAACTATGTAACTATATTTCTAGAGGTATATGATCCGCCTAGTTTGCCGGGCGTTACCTCGTACATTCTTGACGACTTTAATCCAAACGGAACGCCTAGTCTCATTCCGCCTGGTTTAGAGTTAGATGCATTATCAGGAGAGCTCGCAGGAAATGTTCCTTACCAAGATGCTGTGACCAAACAATATACGTTTACTGTAATTGCAATTAATTTCCCCCAAGTTAGTGCACCTACCTATACGCTGCGAGGGGTTTGGGATAACGGAGAAATTTACAACAAAGGCGATGCAGTTAAATTCAATGGAAATTTGTATATTGCAAATAAGGTTAATAGAAACATACCTCCCGAAGAGGGTGAGTTTTGGACTATAGGCTTTAGCACGGTACCTAAAACTTTCACTGTAGATATTATCGGCGAAATAGAAAGCCTTATAAACTGGGTAACACCTGAAGATCGAGGCACTCTGTTACCCGGTATTCCTAGCGATAAATTTGTAGAAGCAACAACTACAGCCTACGGAGGTCAAGTATTTTATAGTCTAGAAGGCGGAGAGCTGCCGCCGGGATTAACTTTACTGCCTACTGGTATTATTACCGGAAAAGTAAAACAATTCGGCGACGACGAAAGCAACGGGCTTACGCGATTCTATGATGTGTTTTCGGGCAGCGATAATCGTGTGTTTCAAACAACGTTTGACGAATCGCAAACAACATTTGATAGACTTTTTCAATTTACTGTAAAAGCCAGAGACTTTGCAGGATTGGCCGAGACGTCAAGAACTTTTAATATTTTTGTCCCAAACACCGATAATAGAAGCTTTAGTAATCTTTATGTAAAGGCTTTACAAAACAAAGATAAGAGATTATACTGGGCTGATTTTATTACAAACTCTGAAATTTTTAGACCAGAGGAGTTGTATAGGACAGGAGATAAAAACTTTGCTGTGCAAACTGATCTCCGAGTTCTTGTATATGCTGGAATTGAATCTCAGGAGGCTGTAGAATACATACAAGCTATGAGCAGAAATCATACTAGAAAGAGATTGTATTTCGGTGATGTTAAAAAGGCAGTTGCAAAAGATCCCGATACACAAAAAATAATTTACGAAGCAGTATATGTCGAAGTTGTTGACGACTTGCAAAAAGACACAAGACAAATAAGCAACGTGATAGAATTACGTGACAGCATCAGTAGTCCTGTGCTAATAAGCACGGATCAAATTACTATTGATTCAGATATTCCTTTTGTTAGCGATCGAGATAAACAGCGAATTTTCCCTAACAGCATAGAAAACATGCGTGATAGGATAGAGCAACTAGGGATAACCAATAGAGATTTTCTGCCGCTTTGGATGAGAAGCATTCAGGATAGAGCAACATATGAATTGGGATACACTAAATCACTATTGCTTTGTTATGCCCTCCCCGGTAAGGCAGATACAATTATCAACAGGATAAATGCAAGCGATTTTGATTTTAAATTGCTAAATTTTGAAAGCGATCGATATATAATAGATTTATTTAGAAATGAAATAGAAGATCAATACATTGCATTTCCTGAAGTGACCACAAACGAGAAAAACATCGATTAAGCTACCGGCAGTAGCAATAAGAATTTGAAATCAAATTATTCTAAATGCACTGAAAAGTAGATAAATATAACGCTTAGCCAAAAAATGGAGAAAAAGCTACCGTGAGTGAAATACAATACCTTGGAATAAACGAAAATTTTCCTGTAGCAGGTCAAGATAACGACACGCAGGTCTTTAGAGACAACTTTGATACAATTAAAAACAGTTTGCGCGTTGCACAAACAGAGGTTGAGTCTCTGCAAGACAGCACAGCTAAAACCACCCAAGATAATAATTTTGAAGGCAATACGTTATCAAATACAATTCTTCGAAATGTATTTACTGGGAAATTTTCTGGCGGTAGTGTGTCCGCAAGCCCGACCACGATAGACTACAAAAACGGTGGATATCAAATCTATACAATTGCAGCTGATTTAGATGTAGATTTTTTAAATTTTCCAGGTGATCCGCTAGGAGAGTTTGACGGCGATGGCGCAGGCAAAGTCACTTTAGAACTGTATAATAACGGCGCAACGACAACGGTGAACTTTATTTCGACCGCCGGAACAATTATCAAGAAAGATCCAAACTTTCCTAATACTTTGCAGATAACATCGCAAACAAATCCAACGTTTATAGAAATTTGGCGTCATAACGCTGGCAGCATCTTCATACGATACCTTGGGGTCTATTCTTAATGTTTCATCCACTGCAAGGTGATTTAGCAGCAATATCGGATGCTGACCTGGAAGAAAAAATCAAAAGCCTTAGCAAAAAATATCTCTCTGCTCAAAGACAAAATAACCCACAAGTCTTGACACAATTGCAAACTTTCATTACACTGTATAGAGAAGAGATGCAACAACGACATCTCAAACGTAAGTCTGACGACAACGACGACCTAAACCAACTAATTAATATCGAATAATATAAAATATGGAAGATTTAATAAAAGGCGTAAGAATGTTTGGGCCTGATATTTTACACCTATCTCAAACTAGCGCAGATCTATCACAATACACACAACGTGTTAAAGATGAATTTCTAGAGTACCCGATTCCAAAAATTGCCAATCCTAGTAATTGGTTTATGCCGGACCGGTATAAGAATCTCGATATTGAGGCGGAGATTCTTAATAAATGTATAACAGACCAGCAATTAGAAAGAGCAAGTATCGAATTAGAACTTTATAAAAAACACGACATGCTAGACGTGCTGCGATGTGTAAAATACATCGTTGACACCTTGCGAGAAAACGAGGTAGTATGGGGTGTTGGCAGGGGATCAAGTGTGGCCAGTTATGTACTCTTTTTACTAGGGGTCCACAAGATAGATAGTATTAAATACAACTTACCAATTGAAGAATTTTTTAAGGAGAACGACGATGGGCAGAGTTTATAGAAGCATGCGCGGCAAAGAAGTAGATATGGAAAAACTGTCTTTGAAAAACGAGCTGGCGCCTGCTGTAGGAAATATGAAAGTAAACGCACGTGGAGATGAGCTTGGTCCAACAGGCGAAATTGTAAGAACACGCGAAGAAATTTTACAGGATTATTATGATAAGAATCCGCGCAGCGCTAGAAAAGATGAAAACAACGAAGGCTAATAGATGTCAGCATTTACAATAGAAGGTAAAGTACGAGCAAAAGGCGAAGACATTCTTGTTAGAGATATGTACTTCGGCGAAATGAAAACCCAGGGTGGAATTATTATTAACAACGACGATGCCAAAGGCCACGGCGTAAAGCCAAGGTGGGCTAAAGTTTATGATATTGGCCCTGATCAATCTAATTTAGATTTTAAAATAGGTGATTGGATTTTACTAGAACATGGTAGGTGGTCTAGAAAAATTTCTATATCCGACGGCGCTGACGAATTTCAAATACAAAAGGCCGATCCAGAAGGCATTATTGGTGTATTCACAGGCGAGGGAACTCCTAATGTAGATTATATCGGCCGCGAGTACGGCGATGGCGAAAGCTTTACAGTAAATCCAGAAGATTTTATGTAGTATGCACACGACGCAAAAAAGGTGGAATTTTTCTGATATCACATCACAAATATCGAGGATTAAATCCGAATGCTCGAGCCCTTATAACGAAGGATTTACTTCTTTTGAACTAAAAAAAGACTTATATCTACTAAAATTTTTTATAGATGAGCAGCTTAAAGCTTGCCCGGAATTCGCCGGCGAAAAAGAATGGTTGCAAGAACAAGAAAAACACACTATAATTAAACATCTTAAACAATAAGGCAAACAAATGACTAATCCATTCGCCGATCAGGCTAAATTTATGAGTGCCTGCGACCAAACTACAGACAATCCCAATCCTGCTCAAACAGGGATGTATGTTAAGTTAATCGCAGAAGAAATGAACGAACTTATCGAAGCAATCCAGGACGAAGATGAAGTAGAAGTATTAGATGCTCTAATTGACATTCTCGTTGTGACGATTGGAGCAGGACATTCAATGGGTGCAAACCTAGAAGGAGCATGGCAAGAAGTAATGAAGACAAATTTTGCCAAAGTTGATCCGAACACAGGAAAAGTTACAAAGCGAGACGACGGAAAAGTACTTAAACCAGACGGCTGGGTGCCGCCGGATCTTAAGCCGTATGTCAAAGGCTGAGTCAACCAATATAGCAGAAAACGCAATGTCTCTGCCGTATGCGACAAGCACCGGCGGACCTGCTATCACTATACCTGATAATTTAGGTTTTAGATCAAGGCATAACACTGCCAACCACCATTTAAATCAGCGTCTTGACGAAATAAAAGAACAATACGACGAGTTATTAAAGCTTGCAGAGGACACGCAACTCTGCTACAATGCTAGATATAACTTTGTACCAGTAGTAGGAAAAACTTATCACCTATATTGGACAGGAAAAGACTATCTTTTAAGTCTAAATTCGCCGGATGACTGGAGCTTTGGCGAATTTGTAGGAAGTTTTACTTACGACACAAACGACATCTGGAAGAGGAACAAATGAAAACACTTTGGGTCGAGAAATGGAGACCAAAAACAACGGGCGATTATGTATTTAAAGATGCATCTCAGCGAAAACAAATTGAATCCTGGGTGGCTGATCAAAGCATCCCGCACTTGCTGTTTAGTGGAAGTGCTGGAATCGGCAAAACCACCATGGCGAAGGTTCTTGTAAACGAATTAGGAGTAGAGGACTACGACGTATTGGAAATTAACGCAAGTCGTACAAACTCTGTAGAAGACGTCCGTGATAAGATCACTAATTTTGTACAGATGATTCCGTTCGGTGACTTTAAAGTAGTGTTACTAGATGAGGCCGATTACCTGTCCCCCAATGCACAGGCAGCACTGCGTGGTGTAATGGAAGAGTATCACAATACCTCAAGATTTATACTAACGTGTAACTACCCTAATAGAATTATTCCGGCCATTCATTCTCGCTGTCAAGGCTTTCATATTGAAAAAATAGATCAAACTGAATTTACTGCCCGCATTGCTACAATTCTTGTTGAGGAGGGAGTTTCTTTTGATTTAGACACTCTCGATAATTATGTAAAAGTTGCATATCCGGATTTGCGTAAAGCAATTAACATGGTGCAACAGAATGTGAATAACAACGAGCTATCTGCGCCTGGTAAAGGTGACGAAGGCGAAAGCGAATGGAAATTCGAAATGGTCGAACTTTTCAAAGCAGGAAAAATTCAAGACGCACGTAAATTGTTGTGCGGCAAATTGCGTGCAGAAGAAATGGAGGAAGTTTATCGTTGGTTGTACGACAACCTAGAAATTTTTGGTGATAACGATAATCAAGATAAAGCAGTCTTAATTATAAAACAAGGAATGGTTGATCATACATTAGTAGCAGATCCAGAAATTAATCTTGCTGCTGTTTTAATCAAACTTGCGAGGAATATG
>Ga0209937_1000136_pt1 | contig 24346 bp, 26 predicted proteins | sample SalPon1_B_H2O_MG_FD_185699 | JGI IMG/M metagenome (GOLD analysis project Ga0209937, IMG submission 185699) | Salt pond water microbial communities from South San Francisco under conditions of wetland restoration - Salt Pond MetaG R1_B_H2O_MG... | ecosystem: Environmental > Aquatic > Non-marine... | reverse complement strand
TGCCGCGGCGATGCCGGGGATGAGGATCGTGATGATGTAGAACTCCTTCTCACGGGGGTCGGTGACGTCCCACCCCTTCGCGAGGAAGTAGACCATCCCCACCAGCATCCCGATTGTTCCGAGGGCAAGCCAGATGCCCTCGCCTTCTACACCTAATGCCATTGTCTGTAGCGCCAGCTGCGACATACCATCTTTGTCTTCGCAGCCATTTCACTTAAGAATGGTTGCCTTGCATCGCAGACTGGGAATCGGCCACCAGAGGGAGGTTTAAGACGTGAGGCCGTGAAATCCGGCTGCACACCATGGCAGATGAGTCCACAGAGGAGGCCGAGGCGACCACTGATGCGACCACGGAGTCAGCGGGCGTCGCCGTTGACCTCGATGCGCTCGCAGAGCGGGACGCGGTCATCGATGAGCTCCAGGAGACCGTCGCGACGCAGGCCGAGCAGATCACCGAGCTCGAGGACCTCATGCTGGATCTGTCCACGCGCGTGGCTGCTGACGGGGCGACGGGGGTCTGTCCGGACTGCCACGGTCCCGTGATCAAGGTCAGCCCCATCTTCCGGGCGGCGAAGGTCAAATGCGTCAGCTGCGGTCGCGTCTTCCACGAGTTCTGATCGGACAGGTCAGCGTCGACCGATCGCCCGCCAGCCCAGCTGGTCGAGCCATCGAACGATGGGTGCGACCCATGCACCCGGACTCACACGGCGCAGCTGGCGGTCCTCGAGGGTGATCCACGCCTCATCGTTCAGCCCTTGACCGTCCTGCGTGGCATCGACCACCGATGTCATCGAGCATCGGCCACATCGTTCGCTGCTTCCACGTGTCGGCATAGGCTGATGTAGCGGGGCCATCATCATTAATCATGTACACGTACGGTGACATATCGGACGATGGATGATGAGATGCCCGCGGCCGCCCGTGGAGGCGGCCTCGACCGCTGGGACGATCCCTACCTCCGCGCGGTCGCCCGCCGTCTCCGGCACCACTACGACCTCGAGCAGGGAATGCGATTGGCCGGACAACACTTCCCGATGGTGGGCCATCTCCAGATGACCAATCACAAGCACCTGTTCCACCCCTCGCTGCGGTATGCCGATCACTCGATTCATGAGCACGTGCTGGTCACTGACGTCGGCGATCCCACAGAGTCGACCGTACAGCGACTGGTTGATGTGGGCCACACCCTCGCGTCCGATCCCGCGTACCTCGATCCCTCCCCCGACCACTACAGCACCACCTTCACATTCGTGCTCCTGTGTCGCACACTGCCCGAAGCGGTCACCGACACCGTCACAGAGCTGCGAGAACGGACACTGCTTCGTCACGGGTACCACGGGCGCTACACCATCGAGGTGGTCGCGGTAAACCCCGAGCGCGAGCAGGTCATCGCCTCGGCGGGAGCGGACATCGCACCCGCATTCGCCACGTGGGCCGAACTGCCCACGGGGGACACACAGCGGCTGTCAGCCCGCCTCGCCACGGCGGTCCGCGATCTGCTCAGCCGCGGTGACTAGTCATCTCCCGGCGAGACGCCACCCCGGCCGCTTTGCTTGACCGCCTGGATGTTGCTGTACCCCATCCGCACGAGCGCCAAGCCCAGGTACACGAGCACGAGCGCCAGGATGATCTGCACCGCCGCCGACAACATCGGGACCGTCCCCGCCGTCGCCATCCATTCGGGGTTGAGGAACTTCGAGTAGAGGTTGCTGTGCAGCGCCAGCCAGAGCAGCCCGGAGACGGTGATCACGACCATGACCGCCATCGGCACGCCCGTGCTCACCAGCTGCTTCGTGTCGTCCCAGTTCGCCAGCCACACCGTCGCCGTCAGCAGTGCGAGCGCGGCCAGCAGCTGGTTCGCCCCGCCGAAGAGCTGCCACAGCGTCGCCCAGGACCCGCTGCCGATCAGCACGTACGCGATGAGCCCCTGCATGAACGCATTGCCGAAGCGGTCTGAGGCGACCGACTGCACGCTGCTCGTCGGTGTGCCCACGATCTCCTCCATCATGTACCGTCCAAGTCGAACCGCCGTGTCGGTCGACGTGAGCAGGAAGCTCACGAGCACCAGCGCCATGAACGGTGCGCCGAAGGCGACGGGGATGCCGAAGGACGTCAGCAGGACCCCACCGCCGGAGGCGAACGTCGGCAGCGCCAGCCCGATGCCTCCGCCGATGTCCGGGGCGATGAGCGCGACCGTCACCAGCGCGACCGTCGCGAGCAGCCCCTCACCGAGCATGCCACCGTAGCCGATCGCCCGCGCGTCCGACTCCTTGTTGAGCTGCTTCGCCGTCGTCCCCGACGAGACGAGCGAGTGGAAGCCGCTGATCGTCCCGCAGGCGATCGTGATGAACAGCAGCGGGAACAGCGGTGCCCCGTTACGGCCGATGAAGCCGTAGAACGGGGCCAACGACGTCGTCAGTGGCTCGCTGGCGGTGCCGAAGATCGTCCCCACGAACACCGCGACGACCGCCCCGCCGACCCCGGTGTACAGCAGGAATGACGAGAGGTAGTCACGCGGCTGCAGCAGCATCCACACCGGCAGGGCACTGGCGATCGCCGCATAGACGAGCACGATCGGGATCCACGCGGCCGTGTTCGCCCCGAACGCCGATGCGCCAGGCAGCCATGCGAGCGACGCGCTGGTGAGCACGATCGTCCCCGCGGGGTAGTCACCGGGGACGATCGCCAGCGGGTACTGGATGCCCACGAACACCCCGACGAACATCAGCGCCACGAAGATCGCCGTCCCCAGCAGGAAGGGGAGGTCGAACTGGTAGAGCCACAGCCCCAACAGCAGCGCGAGGCCGATGTAGATCAGGCTCGCCGTCGCCGCCTGTGGGAACGCGTTGAAGACGATGCCCACGACCAGGGCGAACACCGCGACGACCAGGATGATCGTGAGGAATGCGAACCACAGCAGCATGCGCCTGCCCCGTGAGCCGACGTACTCGCCGATGATCGTCCCGATGGACTTGCCGTCATGCCGCAGGCTCGATGACAGCGCGCTGAAGTCATGCACCGCACCCATGAGCGGGTTCCCGATGGCGATCCACGCGAGCGCTGGCAGCCACCCCCACAGCACGCCGGCGGTGATCGGCCCGACGATCGGCGCCCCCCCGGCGATGCTCGAGTAGTGATGCCCCAGCAGCACGGGCTTCTTCGTCGGCACGTACTCCTGGCCGTCCTCGAACTCGTGGGCTGGCGTCTGTCGACTGTCATCCAACCCGACGAACTGTGCCAGGTATCGCGAGTACGCGAGGTACCCCACACTGAACGTCACGAGCGATGCGATGACCAGCCAGATGATTTGGACCATAATGTTGCCTCATGTCATCCTGGTCGTGTCAATCATTAATTGTAACGATTAATGAGTGCTGTCTGCGGAGGGCCCCCTGAGTGGCTCCAGTGCATCACCGACCTCCTCGAGGACCGCCCCCGCGGGCGTGCCGGCGATGGTGGGCACCCGCGCGAGGATCGGCGCGTCGATCGCCGCCTCGAGCGCCTGCTGCTGCGCCGCCTCCACCGCCACCCGCTCGCGCAGGAACGCCGCTGCCTCCCCCTGCTCGTCGTCTGGCGGGGTGGGGGTGATCCGGTTGACAACGACGCCTGCGACGGGCAGGTCATAGCCGGTGAGCTGCGCGGCCGCCCGGGTGCTCTCACGGACCGACAGGGCATCGGGGTTCGCCACCAGGATGAACCGTCCTGCAGACCGCAGCGTCTCCCGTGCGAACCGGAACCGGTCGCGCCGTTCCTGCAGCCGCTGTAAGATGATATCCCCCTCCCGCTGTCGGCGTGACTGCTGCTTGCCGATCGCTGCGCGGTCGTACAGCCGCATCGCCTTCTCGCGCTTCTCACGGAGCCGTCCGATCCACTCCTCGAGCAGCTCCGGCAACGCCAGCAGGCGGAGTGTCCCGCCCGTGGGCGCGGTGTCGAAGATGACCTGATCGTACGCCTCGGCATCACGCATCACCCCGATCAGCTCGTCCATCAGTGCGGCCTCGTGTGCGCCAGGACCCTGGTGTGCCATGTCGATCTGCGCGTCGATCTCCCGCACGAGCCCCGCACTCACCTGATCGCGGAGCTCCCGCTTGGTCTGCAGCCGGTGCTCCTCGACGGCGCGCTGTGGGTCGATCTCCTGGGCGTCCAGCCCATCGACATCGGCGACCGGCACCGGGTCGGCCCCGACCTGCTGGTCGATCAGGTCGCCCACCGAGTGGGCGGGGTCCGTCGAGACGATGAGCGCCCGCGCCCCGCCTCGGGCCACCTGGATCGCATAGGCGGTGGAGACCGTCGTCTTGCCGACCCCGCCCTTGCCACCGAAGAAGGTGAACGCGGGCATCAGAAGTGGTACTGGTGCCCCTTGCGCTCGAGGACCGACTCGCGGTTCCACATGCGCCGCTCCCACGCGGCGAGGTCCTCTGCGACGTACGGCAGCAGCTCGGCGGTGTAGTACGCCGTCGGTGAGCTGATGCCGAACGCATCCGGGAAGCAGGCCATGATGAACATGTCCTCGAGGTCCTCCGCCTCTTGTTCGATCTTCTCGGAGGCGGGATGCTCGATCATCCCGTGGTACAGTCCGTGCAGCCACTCCCGCAGCGTCCCCCGGAGGTCATCCGTCGGCGGTCCTGTCATATCCCCGATATGGACCCCGTGGCCTAATGCCTATGCGTCAGCCGGCCCAGGGGCGGACATGCGCGGCGACACCAGGGGACAGACCACATGACGGAGCGCCCACCAGGCGACCCGCGGGTGCTGTTCGTCCTCGACCTCGTGCTGTCGGCGACCTTCGCGACGGTGCTGCTGTGGGGGCTGGACCTCGCGGGGATCGCGACGTTCACCCCACAGACCGTCGCGGTGGCGACGCTCGTGCTGGCTGCGGTCACATGGGTCGTCATCAACCAGTGAGCCGCCCGCGGACCGGCGGCGATGCTCGCGTTTTTGAGACCGCGGCGTGATGGGCAGGTATGCGCATCCGGTTCGACCGTGACACCTGCATCGGGATGTACCAGTGCGTCGACGAGTGGGCCGCCTTCGAGAAGAACCTCACCGACGGGAAGGCGGACCTGCGCGACGCCGAGGAGGTCGACGCGCAGGTCTTCGAGCTCGAAGTGCCCCCCGATGCGATGGTCGATGCGGAGTTCGCCGCGCGCGTCTGTCCGGTCGACGCGATCGAGCTGTACGATGATGACGGCACCCAGGTGGTCTGAGCCGTCGCGGTGGTGTCGCGACTGCGGTCGGTGTACACGGGGGGCGGGCGTCGATGCTGACGTACCTGCAGTTCCATCTGGTGTTCATCCTCCCCCCGATCGTCCTGCTGTGGTGGCTCGGCGGGTGGCACCCCAGCCGACGCTTCCGCGTCGGGATGGTGCTGATCACCGCGGTCGCGGTGCTGTACACCACCCCGTGGGACAACTACCTCATCGCGCGGGAGGTGTGGTGGTACGGCCCCGACACGGTGCTGTTCCGCATCGGCTATGCGCCGATTGGGGAGTACCTCTTCTTCGCGCTGCAGCCAGTGCTGACAGGCCTGTGGCTCTCGCGGGTCGCCCCCGACATGCGCTTCCGCCCGGGTGACTTCGGGCGACGACCGCGGGTGGCCGGGAGCGCGGTCGCGGTCGCGCTCACGCTCGCGGGGGTGGTGTTGCTGCAGTGGGAGTGGGGGCTGTACCTCGGGGCGATCCTGGTGTGGGCGCTCCCGCTGATCGGCGTGCAGTGGGCCGTCGGCGGCGGCTACCTCTGGCGGGAGCGCCGTCAGCTGCTGGCCGCCTTCGTGCCACCGACGGTGTACCTGTGGGGTGTCGATGCGATCGCGATCTACCTCGGCATCTGGCAGATCAGCACCGTCCGGGCGACGGGGCTGCGGGTGGGATGGTTCCCCGTCGAGGAGGCGGTCTTCTTCATGGTCACGAACGCCCTCGTGATCGCCGGTGTCACCCTCTTCGTGTGGGTCTGCGACCACTGGGGCTGGCTTGCAGCGCCGCGGTCGCAGGAGGTGTGAGCGCGGGGCGATGCCGCGGCATATCGGGGTGCTCGCACCGGGGTGGATTGCCCTGGGTCTCGTCGGGCTCATCGTCGCTGGCGTGGGTGCTGGCTCACGCACCCTGCAGCTGCTGCCGTTCCTCGTGAGCGTGGTCCTCTTCGGGCTGCCGCACGGGGCGGTCGACCACCTCGTCCCCGGTCGGATGGCGCGCCGCATCTCGCTACGCCGGGGCATGCTGCTGGTGGGCGCCGGCTATGCGGTGGCGATGGTCGCCTATGGGCTCGTCTGGTGGGCCCTCCCGGTCGTCGCGGCGGTCGCGTTCATCGCGATCACCCTGCTGCACTGGGGGCAGGGCGACCTGTACACCCTGCTCAGATGGGCCGACTGTGCGTACTACGACAGCCGGCTGCGGCGTGCGGTGGCGGTGCTGCTGCGGGGATCGATGCCCATGCTGGTGCCGCTGGTGGGTCACCCCACGGCGTACCGGGAGGTGCTCGCGGTGTTCGTCACCACCGTGGGTGGTGATGCGGCGACGGTGCCGCCACTCGATGCGGTGACGGTCCGCATGCCCGTCGTCGTGCTGCTCAGCCTCGGTGGGCTCGCGGTGGCCTGGTGGGCCCTGCGGTGGGTGCAGACGACCGGTCGGCTCCAGCCGGTGCTCATCGATCTCGGTGAACTGCTCCTGCTGTCGGTCTGGTTCCTCGTCGTCCCGCCGATCCTCGCCGTCGGGGTGTACTTCACGATGTGGCACGCGTTGCGGCACCTCGGCCGGCTCGCAGAGGTCTCACCGGTCACCCACGCGGCGTTCGCCTCGGGCGCGCCCGCACGGGCGGTGGGGCACATGCTGTGGGATGCGCTGCCGCTGACGGCCGTCTCCCTGGTGGGCTTCGCCGCCGCGTGGGTGCTGCTGCCGCGTGGGCCCACCGCGGCGATCTCACTGCTGGGGTTCTACCTCGTGGGGATCGCCATCCTCACCGTCCCCCACGTCGGGGTCGTCACCTGGATGGACCGTCGGCAGGGCATCTGGTGACCACTTCCACCGCCCTCCACGAATCCTTATTCGCAACCGTCGAGTAGCGAGGGCGATGGCGACGCAGTCCGACGTGGGATCGATCAGCCACCCGCTGATCGTCGAGGGGGCCCTCGAGGAGCGTGCATACCAGCTCGAGCTGGCCGCGCAGGCCCGTGACGGACACACCCTCGTCTGTCTGCCCACCGGGCTGGGCAAGACCACCGTGAGCGCACTGGTGAGCGCCGCGCGGCTCGACACGGTCGGTGGCACCGCGGTGTTGCTGGCGCCGACGAAGCCGCTGGTCCAGCAGCACCGCAGCTTCTATCGCGAGGTGCTCGACATCGACCCGGCGTCGGTGGTCGCACTGACCGGTGACACCGCCCCGGACGAGCGGGCGACCGCCTTCGCCGAGGCGGCGGTGGTGATCGCGACCCCGCAGGTGATCGAGAACGACCTGATCGGCAGCCGGATCGACCTCACCGACGTCACGCACCTGACCTTCGATGAGTGCCACCGTGCGACGGGCAACTATGCGTACGTCTACATCGCAGAGCGCTACCATGCCGATGCGGTCGAGCCGCTGGTGACCGGCATGAGCGCCTCCCCCGGCGGCGATGAGGCGGCGATCCTGCAGGTGTGTGCGAACCTGGGGATCGATGCGATCGCGGTGATGACAGAGGAGGATGCAGACGTCGCCGCGCACACGCACGACACCGACGTCGAGTGGGAGCAGATCACCCTCCCCCCCGACCTGCTGCAGATCCGTGATACGGTGCAGGAGGTGATCGATGACCGCCTCGAGGGGCTGCGACAGCTCGGTGTGCTCTCGGGGTCCTCCTCGGACCTCTCGCACCGGCAGATGAACCAGATCCGTGGCCGGCTGCAGGGGCTGATCGACCGGGATGCGCAGGAGGGGTACCAGGGGATGTCGCTGCATGCGGAGGTGATGAAGCTGCGCCGCGCGGTCGAGCTCATCGAGACCCAGTCGGTCGCCTCCTTCCGGCGGTACCTCGAGCGACAGGACAACGCCGCGCGCTCCAGCGGGGCATCGAAGGCGACCCAGCGGCTGATCGGCGACCCCGCGATCCAGCGGGCGATCGGGCTCGCAGAGGCGTACGATGGCACCCACCCCAAGTTCTCCCGCGCCCGCATCCTGTTGGCGCAGACGCTGGGTGTCGAAGGTGGCAGCCGGGTGATCATCTTCACCGAGTCGCGGGACACCGCCGAGGCGCTCGTCGCGTTCCTCGCCCCATCCTTCGAGGTCCGCCGCTTCGTCGGCCAGGGCGACCGCAGTGGCTCTGCGGGGATGACCCAGCGCGAGCAGCAGGAGACGCTCGATGCGTTCCGTGCGGGTGAGTTCGAGGTGCTGGTGTCGACGTCGGTCGCCGAGGAGGGGCTGGATGTCCCCGATGTGGACCTCGTGCTCTTCTTCGAACCGGTGCCGACGGCGATCCGCTCGATCCAGCGCAAGGGCCGGACGGGCCGGCAGGCGCCTGGTCGCGTCGTCGTGCTGCTCGCAGAGGACACCCGCGATGAGGCGTACTTCTGGATCTCCCGCCGCCGCGAGAAGCAGATGCACACCGAGCTGGCCGCACTCAAGCGGTCTGCCGCGGAGATCGAGTCGTCCCTCGGCGGTGACAGCGACGCCCGCCCGGCCGGCCAGGCGGGGCTCGCCGACTTCGAGGCGGCCGACACCGAGGACGCGACCGACGCGGCGGCTCCAGCGGTGGAGGTGGTGATCGACCAGCGGGAGATGCACGCGTCGATCGCGCGTGACCTCGCCCAGCGCGAGGCGATCGCGACCCGCCTGGAGACGCTCGAGGTGGGTGATTACATCTGCTCGGACCGTGTGGCGATCGAGCGCAAGACCGTCGATGACTTCCTCGAGACGCTGGTGGGCGAGGACCGATCGCTGTTCGCGCAGGTCGGCGCGCTTGCGGACGCGTACGCCCGCCCGGTGGTGATCATCGAGGGTGGAGGGCTGTACGAGCGGCGCAACATCCACCCGAACGCCATCCGAGGTGCGCTCGCGAGCCTCGTCACCGACTACGGCTGCAGCCTGCTGCAGACCGCCGACGCCGATGCCACGGCCGCGCTGATCGCCACCATCGCGACGCGCGAGCAGACCGATCGCGAGCGCCGCCTCACCGTCCACGGCCAGAAGGCATCGCGGACGCTGTCCGAGCAGCAGGAGTACGTGGTCGCGTCGATCGCCGACATCGGCCCCGTGACCGCCCAGCGGCTGCTTGCTGCGTTCGGGTCGGTTGAGGCGGTGCTGACCGCCTCCGCTGCGGAGCTCGAGGCCGTCCATGGCGTCGGTGAGGTGACCGCCGAGCGGATCCGCCGCGTCGTCGGGTCAGCGTATCAGGACTGACAGCCGGCGGGCAAGGGCTTTGCACCGGGTGCTGGTCTGCGCGGTCGATGCCACCCCCCATGCTGACCGCGCTCGTGGCGGCCCTCGGCGCGCTGGTTGCGATACCGGCGGTCACGGACCTGCTGTTCCGCCGGGTGGACCGCCGGTGGTGGCCCCCCGTCGCGGTGGTGGCGGTGCTGCTGTCGGTCGCCCACCTCGGCAGGGTCCACAGCATCGCGCCGGGGGCCGTCTCCGCGATCGTCCATCAGCAGTGCATCCTGGTGGTGATGCTGGGGGCCGGGGGCCGCTGGGCACACCATCGGGGGTGGATCGGTGGTGCCGACTGGAAGCTGCTGGGGCTGCTGCCGCTGTGTCTGCCACCGGGGCTCCGGGTGGCCCCCATGCTCGCGCCGTGGCCGCCGGCGGTCGTGCCCGCCCTCAGCGCACTCGCGCTCGCATCGCTGCTCGCGCTGGCCCAGCAGCTGCTGCGGTGGGCCGTCCATCGCCCCCGCGGCCCACGGCCGCTGCAGCTGCGCATCCGGCCGCTCCAGCTGCGGTGGCACCACGGGCAGATCGCGTCGGGCCCCCAGCCGGGGCTCGACCTGGACGCGCTCCGGATGTACCTCCGCTGGCGTGGCACCACCCTCCGTGCGCTGCGGGCGGCCACCGTCGACCCCGCCGCCGCCTCGGGCATCCAGCTCACCCGCCGCCCGACCGACGGCAGTGTCGCCGACCCATCGCGGACACACGCCCGACTGCGACGTCTGCCCGCCGACGACCGATGGGGTGCGGCCGCGTTCCTCACGGAAGCGCCCCGTGGCGCGTACGGCGCGACGCCCACCCAGCTGCGGGGGACCCTCGACTGGCTGCTGCTGACCGATGCGGTTTCGGTCCGGGTGGGCCAGCCGCTCGTCACCCATCTGTACCTCGCCGGGGCGCTCATCCTCGCAGCAGGCGACCCCCTCACCGCCGCCGCCTGGTCGATGGGATAACCGTTTGCCCCCGGGCCACAGACCGGAGGTATGGACCTCAGTCGGGTCGCGTTCGATGCGGATGGGCTCGTCCCGGTCGTCGCTCAGGATGTCGACACCGGGCAGGTGCTGATGCTCGCGTACGCCTCGGCGGCGGCGATCGAGGCGAGCCTGGAGACGGGCATCGCCCACTACCACTCCCGCAGCCGCGGACAGCTGTGGGAGAAGGGGGCGACCAGCGGGCATCGCCAGGAGCTGTACGATGTGCGGATCGACTGCGATGGCGATGCGGTGCTGTACCTCGTCGACCAGGCTGTCGGCGCCTGCCATACCGGTCACCGCAGCTGCTTCTACCGGACGATCGACGGTGCGGATGTGGGCACCGTCGTCTTCGACCCCGAGGAGGTGTACGACTGATCAGGGGACGATCGCCTGCTCGGTCTCCTCGACGTAGGCGGTCGCCGTCGCCGCACTCGCCGCCTCCGCGACGATCCGCACCAGCGGCTCCGTCCCCGACGGACGCACCAGGATCCACCCATCCTCGAGGTCCACACGGGTCCCGTCGATGTCGGTGATCCTCCCCCCGCGACGCCGGAGGTAGCGGTCCGCCCGCGCCTGGATGCGTCCGCGCTCGCGCTCATCGCCCACCGTGATGTTGTGTCGGGCGGTGTGGTACCCCCGATGGGGTGCGACGACCGCCGACGCCGGCTGCTCGGCCACCAACGCGGCGAAGCGTGCCGCGGTGTACGCCCCATCCCGTACGACCCGGTACGGCGGAAAGAACACCCCGCCGTTGCCCTCGCCCGCGATCGGCGTCGACGCACCTGCTGCCTGGAGCCGCTCGATCGCGGTGATCAGATGCGATGCCCCGATCGGCGTCAGCTCGAGCGTCGCACCTGCATCCTCGACGACGTCCACCAGCCGCTGCGAACTGTCGATCGCCGCGACCATCGTCGCGCCCGCATCGAGGTCCGCGGCCGCGAGTGCCGCCAACGAGGCCTCCCCCGCGATCGGCGCCCCCGTCTCATCGACGAACACCGCACGGTCCGCATCGCCGTCATGCGCGATGCCCAGGTCTGCATCCGCCGCCCGGACTGTCTCCTGCAGCAGCCCAAGATGCTGCGGCACCGGCTCGGGCGGCCGGGCGGGGAAGGTGCCATCGGTCGTCGCGTTGACCGTCGTCACCTCGCACCCCAGGTCGCGGAACAGCTGGGGCGTCGTCAGCGACCCCGCCCCATCCCCTGGGTCGATCACGACGTGCAGCTCCGCGGCGGCGATCGCCTCCGCATCCACCGCCTGCTGCACCGCATCGATGTACGGCTGATTGACCCCGACACGGTGGGTGATCCGCCCGACAGCGGTGTGGTCGACCGGCCGGGCGGTCCCATGATCGATACACGCCTCTATGCGCTCGAGCGCATCCACACTCAGCTCGCGACCCGCCGCGCCCACGAGCTTCACACCGTTGAAGCGTGCGGGGTTGTGCGAGGCGGTGATGACCACCCCGGGGATGCTCCACTGCTCGGCGAGCCGCACCACGTTCGGCGTGGGCGTCACGCCCACATCCACGACATCGGTGCCGACGGCTGCGAGTCCGCTCGCCGCAGCCGCAGCGAGCATCTGCCCAGACGGTCGCGTGTCGCGGCCGATGACCGCACGCTCCGCATCCCACACCGTCCCCGCGGCCTTCGCGATCGTCACCACCAGGTCCGGTCCCATCGATGCCCCCACGATCCCCCGGACCCCACTGGAGCCGAACAGTTCCATCACGACGATGTGCCGCTTGCGGGGCATTAGCCGTTCCGAGCGCGAGTCGTTGGCTGTAAGAGACCCCTCGGCCTTGGTGGGGGTATGGACAGTGCCGTCGGGTGTCAGGTGATCCCCGCGGTCGACGTGCAGGATGGGGCGGTGGTCCAGCTCGTCGGGGGCGAGCGGGGGACCGAGCGCCGCTACGGCGCGCCGCTGGCGGCGGCGCAGAGGTGGACTGACGCCGGTGCCCGGCGGCTGCATCTGGTCGACCTCGACGGAGCGATCGATGGTGAGCGTCGCAACGCGGCGGCGATCGCCACCGTCACCGAGGCGGCGACGGTGCCCGTGCAGGTCGGCGGTGGGATCCGCACCGCCGCGGATGCCCGTGACCTGCTGGGGCTCGGTGTCGACCAGGTGATCCTCGGCACCGCCGCGATGGCCGACCCTGCGATCGTCACGGCGATCGACCGGACGCATCCCGGGGCGGTCATCGTGAGCGTGGACGCACGTGATGGCCGGGTGCTCACCGAGGGGTGGACCCAGCAGACCGAGACCGACCCCGTCGATGCGGTGAGCGCGCTGGCGGCTGCGGGTGCGGCTGCGGTGCTGTTCACCGATGTCTCGCGGGAGGGGCGCCTCGGGGGGATCGATCCCGCCGCCACCCGCCGTGTGATCGAGGCGAGCACGGTCCCCGTGATCGCCTCTGGCGGCGTCACCAGCCTCGCTGACGTCGCGACTCTCGCCGGCATGGGTGCGGCGGGGATCGTGGTCGGGACGGCACTCTATGAGGGGCACTTCAGCCTCGCAGCCGCCCAGGCGGCCGTGTCCGAGCGCATGCGCAAGCGTGATGAGACCACCGGTGGTAGCGGCTGACATGACAGATGCGCCCGCACGGACCGCCGTCCGCAGCCGCGAGACGGCGGAGACGACCGTCGCCGTCGAGATCGATCTGGACGGGACCGGTGCGGTGTCGGTCGACACCGGCATCGGCTTCTTCGACCACATGCTGACGGCGATGGCGGTCCACGGCTACCTCGACCTGACGGTCACCTGCGACGGTGACCTCGAGGTGGACGCGCACCACTCCGTCGAGGATGTGGCGCTGACGCTGGGGGGTGCGGTCGATGCAGCCCTGGGTGAGAAGGCGTCGATCGTCCGCTTCGCCGAGGTGACGACGCCGCTGGATGAGGCGCGCGCGACGGTGGTGCTGGACCTCAGCGGCCGACCATACACGGTCTTCGAGGGATCGTTCTCCCAGGCGCAGGTCGGGGCGTTCCCCGCGGACCTCGCCCGACACTTCATCGAGTCGTTCAGCGCGACCGCCGCGGCGACGGTCCACGCATCGGTCGAGGGACGGAACGCACACCATGAGGTCGAGGCCCTGTTCAAGTCCCTCGGCCGCGCGCTGGACCGTGCGACGGCACGGGATACGCGACGGAGCGGCCCCCCATCGACGAAGGGGCGTCTGTAGGGTGTCACCGGCCTCAGGGTGGTGACCGGCGATGTTCGATGAGATCATGGGCAAGTTCGCCGGCAGCCCCAGCCAGCAGGCGGTGATCCGGCTGCTGCTCGAGCGCGGCTTCAGCGTGACGGAGGAGGGGCGCGTCGTCAGCGGGGGGATCGAGATCCCCAACACGGGCATCGCCCGTGAGATCGACGTCGACAGACGGGTGGTCGATGCGACCACCTCTGCCATCCTGGCGGATGCACAGCTGCGCGAGATCTTCCTCAACATCTCGTCGATCCCCAGTCTGATGGACCTGGCACCGGTGCTGGATCTGCAGGTGATCACGATCGAGGTGGCCGCCGCGGGTGCACCGGGCATCATCGCGGCGGTGACCGACCTCGTCGCCGAGGCGGAGCTGTCGATCCGCCAGATCGTCAGTGACGACCCCGAGTTCAGCGACGATCCCCGACTGTACATCATCACGGACGCCCCGGTACCCGGATCGCTGTTGCGGGCGCTGGTCGACCTCGAGTTCACCCGCAGCGTGTCGGTCACCTGAGGCGATCACCCTTCGTTTCATCTGGAGGATGAGCGACCCCGCCCACCACGGCTCACCGCCGCAGTCGGTGTCGTTGCGGCCGCCGGTGGGTGCCGCGATCGGCCCAATCGGCGGTGGACGGGCATCTCAGGGGGCAATCGCGGTGGGAGCCGCCCCGCGATGAGATCGCTGCACACACGCGCCCGGGGTCCGTCCACCGGAAAGAGGGGGGTCAGTCGATGATCAGGCTCTCCCCATCATCGTCACTGCTCGCACGGGGCTGCATCTCCGTACGATAGCGATCGATCCACCGCGCGAAGCAGTCCGGACACAGCTCCTGCCGGTCGACGTCCTTCCCGTCGACGCCCACTCGCACCTCCCGCAGCAGTGGTGTCTCCACCGAGATGCCGCACCCATCACACGCGGAGCGGTCGGTCATACCCAAAGCTCACGCGAGGCGGGCATAAACCTGGCCGCATCGACGACCACAACGGTCATTACGACGGGCGCGTCAGCCTGCGGATAGGATGGAGGTCGCTGTCTCCGGATTCAGCGTCATCGGGACCTGGGACGAGGTCGTCGAACACGGTGAGCGCATCACCTATGCACTCGAGGAGGAGGGGGTCGCCTCCGACGCGTTCGACGAGTGGTGTGAGTGGCGCCCGAAGTCGCATGAACGGCTGCGGGATGACGTCCGTGAGAAGACCGCAGCCCAAGCGAGCGTGCGCGAGGGGCGCGGTGAACGCGCCGGCATCGCCCCCAACGAGGACCTGCAGACGGCGGGCGCGTCGCTGTCTGCGGGCGCGGCGACGCTCGGCGATGGGGAAGGGATGCAGGCGGCCCGCCATGGCGGACGGGCTGTCGGCCACCTCCGCCGGGCGATCGACTCGACGGTGCGAGGGCTGTTGCGCCGCCTGGAGCACGTCGTGTACCGCCGCATCATGACCCGCATGTCGCCGTTCTACTTCGACAACATGCTGATCAGTGCGAACATCGACCGGTCGGACCGCCGGGGCCCCTCCCACCAGTACCACTTCGAGGTGGACATCGCCGATGACGGTCTGAAGCACGCGGTGGCAGACCGCCTCGACACCTACGAGGATCGCTACCCCCGCTGGCACGGGGAGGTCCGCAAGGACACCACCGTTGCTGAGGAGGTCGAGGGCGTCGAACCCCCCAGGCCACGGGCGGACTGACACCGTCGATGGAGCCGCTGCACGCGACGGCGGGGGAGCTGACCACGAGCGAGCTGATGGCCCTCATCGAGGATGGCACCAGTGTGATCATGCAGGCGGAGGTCATGGGCCGCACGCACACGGTGACGCTGCGGGCCAGCGACGGCACCTACTACTGCGACACCCCGACGAACCTGCATCGACACACCGACCCTGCGGAGATGATCACCTGCATCGAGTCGATGGGGTACACACAGCCCGGTTGAGGGGGGTGTTTATACCCGTCTGTCATCTGCCCCCGGTGATGAGCGATGAGCTGCACCGGCAGACGATGCCGATGGATCTCCGGGCGGTGCTCGAGCAGGTCTTCGGCATCAAGGAGCACGACCTCCGGACCTTCGCGCAGCTGCAGCGCGCCCCGGGCAGCACCGTCAACGAACTCGCCAGGATCCTCGACCGCGACCGCAGCACGGTCAACCGATCGCTCACGACGCTCCGCGAGCAGGGGGTCGTCCGTCGCGAGCGCCGGCTGTTGGACACCGGCGGTTACGTCTACCAGTACATCCCGGAGGACCGTGAGACGGTGCGGACCCAGCTGCATGAGGGACTCGAGCGGTGGTGTGCGACGATGCATGCGGAGATCGACACGTTCGATGGCACGCTGTGAGGCCTCCGCGGAACCCTCCCGCTTTTTGATGTGCCCGCCGAACCGCCCTCGATGAGTCTCGCGCTGTCGACGCCCGCACCGACTGCTCCGCCGGAGGCCACCGATGGGGTGTGGCTCGCCGACATCGAGACGGATGAGGCGTACGCACCGTTCGATGAGATCCGCTACCTGAGTGACCGTGGCAACCTGCTGGAGGTCCGCTATGCGGAGCTACCGACGTTCGCAGACTTCCACGGCTCGGGCGTGTGGCGCTACGCGGCGGCACTCCCGTTCGCCGAGGGGGTGAGCCTCCCCGAGGGAGCGACGCCTCTGCATGCGGCCCCACGGCTCGAGGCGTCGGTCGGTGTGCGGAGCCTCCGGATCAAGCATGAGGGGATGAACCCGACCGGCTCGTTCAAAGACCGGGGGATGACCGTCGGGGTGCGGGTGGCCCAGCGGTTGGGTGTGGAGCGGCTCGCGGTCGCCTCGACCGGCAACACCTCCGCGGCACTCGCGGCGTACGGTGCCCGTGCGGGCATGGAGACGCTCGTGCTGCTGCCGGCGGGGAAGGTCGCCGCGGGCAAGGTGGCACAGGCGGCGCTCCACGGCGCGCGCATCCTCGAGGTCGATGGCAACTTCGATGACTGCCTCGACCTCGTCAAGCTGCTGGGTGAGGAGGGGATCGTCTACCTGCTGAACTCGGTCAACCCGTTCCGCCTGGAGGGGCAGAAGACGATCGGCCTGGAGATCCTCGAACAGGCACAGGCGCAGTACGGGCGCTACCCCGACCGCATCGTCCTCCCCGTGGGCAACGCGGGCAACACCTCTGCGTTGTACAAGGCGTTCCGCGAGCTCGTCCAATCCGGTGCGCTCGCAGTCGAGGAGGTCCCGCGGCTCACCGGTGTCCAGGCCGCAGGTGCCGCCCCACTGGCGGAGGCGGTCGCCAACGGCTGGTCGACGATCCAACGGTGGGATCACGTCGAGACGCGGGCGACGGCCATCCGCATCGGCAACCCGGTCAACGCGCCGAAGGCGATCCCCGGCATCCGCGAGACCGGCGGCACCGCCACCCGGGTGACCGACGCGGAGATCACGTCCGCCCAGCGGGCGCTCGCCGAGGAGGGCATCGGTGTCGAGCCCGCCTCGGCCGCCTCGGTCGCGGGGCTGCGCAAGCTCGTCGAGGCGGGGGAGGTGGGCACCGACGAGGACGTGGTCTGCCTCACGACGGGGCATCTGCTCAAGGACCCCGATGCGGCCTTCGCCGCGAGTGCGGACCCCGAACCGGTGCCGAACGACCTGTCAGCGATCGTCGACCACCTCGGGGTCTGAGCGTCAGCCGAGCCGTCCCGCGGTCTCGACGGCGAGCGAGACGACCTCCATGTGCGCCCGCGCCTTCTGTGGGTCCGTGCTCTCTGCGGCCAACCGGAGGTGTGTCGCGATCACCGCCTCGACGTCGCCGTCGACCGCCACCGCCGACTCCGCCTGCGTCGTCCCCACCTCTCCGGTCGGGAAGCCGTCGTCCTGCGCCGCGGTGGCCGACGGATCGGGCTGGTCGACCACCGTCTCACAGGTCGGGCAGAACAGCTGGCCCTCATGCCGGAAGATGGGTGCGCCGCACTCGCCGCAGTGGTGGTTCGTCATCGTCGCGCCCTGCAACAACAGCTCGCTCATGCGCTCGGTCTCCGCACGCCGTTGCTCATCACGTTCGAGCTGCTCGCGCAGCCGTGCACGCTCGGCCTCCTCATCGAACTCGCTCATGTGACTCGATGGGTGAGCCGGGGGAAAAAGGCCGTCGGGGGCGATATTCGAAGTCTTTAATCGGCCACCGCGACGCCGCTCAGGTGGCATGAGCAAAGTTAGCATAGTGGGGGCTGCGGGCACCGTGGGTGCGGCCGCTGCATACGCGCTCGCCCTGCGCGATGTGGTCGATGAGATCGTCCTCGTCGACATCCCCAGCAAGGCCGAAGAGGCCGTGGGGCAGGCCGCAGACACGAACCATGGGGTCGCCTACGATGCGAACACCGTCGTCCGGCAGGGTGGGTATCCCGACACCGCAGGGTCGGATGTGGTGGTGATCACCGCGGGGATCCCCCGACAGCCCGGCCAGTCACGGACGGACCTCGCCGGTGACAACGCACCGATCATCGAGGAGATCGGCACCCAGCTGGCGGCCCACACGGACTCGTTCGTGTCGATCACCACCTCCAACCCCGTCGACCTGCTCAATCGGCACCTGTACGAGGTGGGCGAGCGCCCCCGCGAACAGGTGATCGGCTTCGGTGGGCGGCTGGACTCCGCGCGCTTCCGGTACGTGATCAGCCAGGCCTTCGATGTCCCCGTCCGCAACGTGGAGGCGACGATCCTCGGCGAGCACGGTGATGCGCAGGTGCCGGTGTTCTCGAAGCTGCGGATCGACGGGGCCGACCCCGTCCTGCCGGCGGCCGAGCGTGAGGCGCTGCTCGAGCAGCTGACCGCCTCGGCCATGGACGTGATCGAGCGCAAGGGCGCGACCCAGTGGGGCCCCGCGACGGGGGTCGCGGACATGGTCGAGGCCGTCATCCGCGACAGTGGCAGGGTGCTGCCCGCCTCGGTCGTCCTCACGGGGGAGTACGGGCACAGCGGGACCGCCTTCGGGGTGCCGGTCCGTCTGGGCGCTGCGGGTGTCGAGCAGGTGATCGAGTGGGAGCTGGATGCGACCGAACGTGCACAGCTCGACGCTGCGGCGACGAAGCTCGCCGAGCAGTACGACGAGATCGCCTGAGCGACCGGTCGGATTTATTCCCCCGGCCACCGCTGCGATGTGTATGCACGTCCGCGATGCGACACCGACGGCGACGCGCCTGTGTCGCCTCGAGACCGACCAGCCGTGGCGGGCCTCGATCGAGGCGTACGCGGCCGACCACGCGATCGGTGCCGCCTGGTTCACGGGGATGGGCGCGGTCCAGGAGGCGACGCTCGCGTTCTATGACCAGGATGCACGGACCTACGAGCGCATCGTGTTCGATGAGCCCCTCGAGGTCGCCTCGTGCGTGGGCAACATCGCGATGCTCGATGGCGCACCCTTCGCGCACACCCACATGGTGCTCAGCCGTCCCGACGGCTCCACCGTGGCGGGCCACCTGGATGAGGCGACCGTCTACGCCGGTGAGCTGCACATGCAGGTGTACGAGCGACCACTCGAGCGGGAGCCGCACGACCCGACCGGGCTGGACCTGTGGTTGCACACGTGAGCACCGATCCGTACCACAGCACGATCGACACCCGGCTCGCGGCGGCGATGCGGGTGGCCGAGCAGGCGCGCGCACAGGGACGGGACCCCTCGACGGCGGTGGAGATCCCCATCGCGACCGACATGGCCGAGCGTGTGGAGAACCTCCTCGCGATCGACGGGCTCGCGACGCGCATCCGCTCTCTTGAGGGGACGCACAGCCGCGAGGAGGCTGCCCTCGCACTGGTGACCGACTTCGTCGACGGCACCGTGGGTGAGTTCGACTCCCCCGCGGCGATCATCGAGGGGGCGGTGCGGACTGCGGTGGCGCTGCTGACGGAGGGTGTCGTCGCCGCACCCATCGAGGGGATCGACCGTGTCGAGCTCGCCCCTGCCGGTGATGGGACCGAGTTCGTCAAGATCTACTATGCGGGGCCGATCCGGTCGGCGGGCGGGACCGCCCAGGCACTATCGGTGCTCGTCGCCGACTATGCGCGGACGCTGCTGGAGATCGGCGCATATCAGCCGACAGATGCGGAGGCCGAACGGTACGTCGAGGAGGTCGGGCTGTACGACCGCGAGAAGGGGCTGCAGTACTCACCATCCGATGAGGAGACACGCCACATCGCCCAGCATCTGCCGATCATGCTCGATGGTGAGCCCACCGAGGATGCGGAGGTCTCAGGGTACCGTGACCTGCCCCGCATCGACACGAACGCCGCCCGCGGTGGGATGTGCCTCGTACTCGCCGAGGGGATCGCCCTGAAGGCCCGCAAGATCCAGCGGTACACGGGGCAGCTGTCGGAGGTCTCCTGGCCCTGGCTGGCTGCGCTCACCACCGATGCGACCGCTGAGCCACCGGGCCCCAGCTCGGCGGCGAGCACCGGCACCCCCGATGGGCCACCGCGGGTCGCACCCGCAGGCAAGTACCTCCGCGACCTGATCGCCGGCCGCCCCGTGATCGGTCACCCATCGACACCGGGTGGTCTCCGCCTGCGCTATGGCCGTGCGCGCAACCACGGGTTCGCGACCGCCGGGATCCACCCTGCGACGATGCACCTCACCGATGACTTCCTCGCGACGGGCACGCAGGTCAAGACCGAGCGCCCCGGCAAGGCGGCCGGCATCGTCCCCGTCGACACCATCGACGGGCCGACGGTCCGGCTCGCGGACGGGTCGGTCATCCGGATCGACGATGCGGCCACCGCGACCGACCTCCGCACCGCGGTGGAGAGGGTCATCGACCTGGGCGAATACCTCGTCAACGTGGGGGAGTTCATCGAGAACAACCAGCCACTGGCGCCGGCGGGATGGGCGGTCGAGTGGTGGGTCCAAGAGTTCGGGGATGCGGGGGCACCCCTCCAGGCGCTGACGGATGATCCGCACGTCTCGCTGTCTCAGCCCTCGCCCGCCCAGGCGCTCGAGTGGGCGCTCGCGTACGATGCACCGCTGCATCCGGCGTACACCTACCTCTGGCACGACATCAGCATCGCAGAGCTCGAGCTGCTCGTCCACGTCGTCACCCAGGGGCGACTCGTCGAGCAGCCGGCGCTGCCCGCGGTGTTCGGCACCGTGGAGGTGGCGCTGCAGCTGCCGCGAGGGGAGGGGGTCGCGGGCATCCTTGAGCGGCTGCTCGTCGAGCATCATCAGGGCTCCGAGCGCATCACGATCCCCATCTGGCGGCCGCTCGTACGGTCGTTGGGAGTGGATGCGTCGCTGGAGCACAGCGGCAAGACCATCTCGGCGACCGCGCGGGCCCACGCCGACGGCGCCAATGCGATCCGGGCGGTCAACGAGCTGGCCCCCTTCGCCATCCAGGAGCGCGCGCCCACCCGGGTGGGCGTGCGGATGGGACGCCCCGAGAAGTCCGAGCGGCGGCAGCTCGACCCGCCGGTGCACGTGCTGTACCCGCTCGATGACCGCGGGGGCAACCAGCGCGACATCGTCGAGGCTGCGGCGGCGACAGACGCGAGCATCGATGCGGGGGTGTCGGTCGCCGTGGGCACCCGCGAGTGTCCACAGTGTTCCACGACGACCTACCATCTGCAGTGCCCCGACTGCGGCGACCGGACCACCCCGGCGACGGCGTGTCTCAGCTGTGGTCACCCCGGCCAGACCGACCCGAGTGGCCGACGGGTGTGTCCCAACTGCGAGCGGGGTATCGACGGGGTCCAGTCCCAGTCGGTGACCGTCGCCCGTGACCTCCGCGCCGCGCTCGCGGCGGTGGATGAGCGCCCCACCAGCTTCGAGATCCTCAAGGGGGTGCGTGGGCTCAGCTCGGCGGCGAAGACCCCGGAGCCGCTGGAGAAGGGCATCCTCCGCGCGAAGCACGACGTCTCCGTGTTCAAGGATGGCACCGTCCGCTACGACATGACGGACCTGCCGGTGACGGCGGTGCGGCCGAGCGAGCTCGACATGACCGCCGCGGACTTCCAGGCGTTGGGGTACTCTCATGCGGTCGATGGGGAGCCCTTGGAGTTCGATGACCAGCTTGTCGAGCTGCACACGCAGGACATCATCCTCTCCGGCGGTGCCGCGGAGTACCTCATGCGGACGGCAGACTACGTCGATGACCTGCTCGAACGGTTCTACGGGATGGCGCCGTTCTACGAGGTCGACACGCGTGCGGACCTCGTCGGTGAGCTGGTCTTCGGGATGGCACCGCACACGTCGGCCGCGGTCGTCGGGCGGATCGTGGGCTTTACGACCGCGGCGGTGGGGTACGCCCACCCGTTCTTCCATGCGGCCAAGCGGCGCAACTGCGACGGGGATGAGGACTGCGTCATGCTGCTGATGGACGGCCTGCTCAACTTCTCGCGGGCGTACCTGCCGGACCGGCGGGGTGGCTCGATGGACGCACCGCTCGTGATGTCGTCGCGGATCGACCCCACCGAGATCGATGATGAGGCGCACAACATCGACGTGATGTCGCAGTACCCGCTGTCGTTGTACGAGGCGTCGCGCCGGTGTGCGCCCCCCGATGTGGTGGTCGACACCCTCGCGCTTGCGGGGGATGCGATCGCCGCGGCCGACGACCCCCGCTTCGCACACACCCACGACACCACCGACATCGCAGCCGGCCCCGCCCTGTCGGCGTACAAGACGCTCGGGTCGATGATGGACAAGACCGACGCCCAGCTAGAGCTCGCACGGAAGCTGCGGGCGGTGGATGCGACCGACGTGGCCGAGCGGGTGATCGAGGGGCACTTCCTGCCCGATCTCATCGGCAACCTCCGGGCGTTCGCGAGCCAGGAGAGCCGCTGTATCGACTGCGAGCGCAAGTACCGGCGCATGCCACTGTCGGGCAGCTGTCGGGAGTGTGGTGGGCACGTGACGCTCACGGTCCACCAGGGGTCGGTGCGGAAGTACCTCGAACCCGCGATGCACGTCGCGGAGGCCTACGGCTGTCGGGCCTACACCACCCAGCGGCTCGAGGTGCTCGCGGCGACGATCGACTCGGTCTTCGAGAACGACCACAACCGGCAGGCCGGCATCGCCGACTTCATGTGACCACTCAGAGGTACCCGAGCTCGCGCAGTCGCTGCTGCGCCTCCGCGTCCATCGGCTCGAGGGGGTCCGCCGCAGGTGGTCCGGTCCGACCGAGCGGCCCCACCTGTCCGCTGAACGCCTCGAGGTCTGCACGCACCTGGGCGAGCTGCGGGTCATCCGGCCGCAGCGGCACCACCTCGTCGGGATCGGCGCTGAGATCGAACCCCTCTGGCGCAGCGATCGAGCTGTCGATCAGCTTCGCCTCCGGTCTGCGTGCGGCGCGCATCGACGCCCGCGCACGGTGATCAGCGGCGACCGTCGCCCCGGCGGCAGCCGCGCGCCGCTCGAGCTGGGCCAGCTCGATCACCGGCTGTGCGTACTCGACGTACGCCGTCGCGGGGTCGCCGTGCTGGCCGGGGTCTCGCGCGCCGGGGGCCACCGCCTCGAAGCGGCGGTACCGCGCGTCCGCCATGCACCGGGTCGGGTCGACGGCTGCGTCCACGGGTCGGTCAGCAAGCAGTGTGTGGTACACATCGAGCAGCTCGACGGTCCCCTCGAACCGCCCCTGTGGGAGCGCGGGGTGCCGCAGCATCAGTGGGACGTGCACGAGCGGGTCGTACACCGCGAACTCGTGTCCGAAGAGGTCGTGCTCGCCGAGCAGCTCGCCGTGATCTGCAGCGATGACCACGATGGGAGGGTCCGCCGAATGGGCATCCGCAGCGCTGAGCAGCCGGCCGACCGCATCATCCATGCTCGCGATCGCCGCATCGTACAGGTCGCCGATCGCCGACCACTCGGCGGCATCGATCGCCCGCACCCCCGCGTTGTACTCCTTGGAGTTCTGACACACCGCATCGGGGTCCACATCCGGGGCGAAGCGGCTCCGGAACGGCTCTGGCGGATGGTACGGCAGATGTGCGTCCATCAGGTTGAGGAAGACGAACCAGCTGTCCTCTCGCCGCATGGTCGCGATCGCACGATCGACGGCTGCCGGGGTCTTCGAGGAGCCTCGATCGCCCCGGGCGGTGCGCTCATGGATGCGGTTGCCGAATGCCACCAGCCGCTGTGCCACGCTGCGCAGCCGCGGACGCTGGTGGAGCTGCTCCCACACCCACCGCAGGGGAGCGCCCCCGACGCCACCGGGCAGCACCTCGAAGAAGTTGTCCACCTCGGCGAACCCTTGTGTCATCCCGGTGTAGGGGGTGATCCACGCGTTCGAGGAGAAGCAGGCGGTGTGCATCCCCGTCGCAGCGAGCGCACCGGCGAGTGTCCGGTCTGCGCGGAGGTACGGATCCTGCTGATCAGCGCCGTGCTCGGAGGGGTACCGGCCGGTGAACATCGATGCGTGGACCGGCAGCGTCCACGGCGCGGGTGCGACCGCCTCCTCGACGACCGTCGCCGTCTCCGCGAACGCGTCGATCGCGGGCGTCGTCGGTCGGTCGTAGCCGTAGGGCCCGAGCCGGTCACGCCGGACGGTGTCGAGGACGACGAAGAGGATGTTCCGGTCCCCGAGGTCACTCATCGGGCCGACTCGTCACCGGGTGCAAAAAGCCGCTGTGGTCCTGATCAGAAGGGGGCCTGCGGCCCTTCGTCCTCTTCGACGGTCTCGCCGGGGAAGGATGGAGACATCCCACCGAAGCCACCGTCCATGCCGGTGTCGGCGTACACCATCTCGATCTCGGGGATCTCCTGGACCATCCGCGTCTTGATCGCCTGGATCGTCATCGGCGAGATCCCACAGCCCGAGCAGGCCCCGCCCAGCTGGACGGTCACCTCAC
>Ga0209937_1000134_pt1 | contig 24626 bp, 23 predicted proteins | sample SalPon1_B_H2O_MG_FD_185699 | JGI IMG/M metagenome (GOLD analysis project Ga0209937, IMG submission 185699) | Salt pond water microbial communities from South San Francisco under conditions of wetland restoration - Salt Pond MetaG R1_B_H2O_MG... | ecosystem: Environmental > Aquatic > Non-marine... | reverse complement strand
TTTTATCATAGCATTTGGGGCAGTGAAGATATTCATATCGGCATTTATGAATCGCCGGATGAGGATATTTTTACGGCAAGTAAACGAACAGTTCAGCATATGGCTTCTATGTTGGCCATAGATCAAAACACAAAAATATTAGACCTGGGTGCCGGCTATGGTGGTGCGGCGCGCTATTTAGCTTCTCATTTCAATTGCCACGTTACCTGTCTCAACTTAAGCGAAACGGAGAATATCAGAAATGAGCAGAAAAATGCAGTTACAGGTCTTTTAGAACAAATAGAGGTGCTGCAAGGTAACTTTGAAACGATACCGTTTGATGATGACCACTTTGATATCGTCTGGTCAGAAGAAGCCTTGCTCCATAGTGATGATAAGACCAGCATTTTTGAGGAAGTGTCGCGGGTTCTGAAGAAAAGTGGCCATTTCATCTTCTCTGATGCGATACGAACGGATCATGTTCAAACGGATAAATTAGCACCTATCCTGGAGCGTATCCATCTTAAAGAACTAGGGTCGGTCAACCGATACAGAAAATTAGCCAGTAAAAATGGTCTTCAAGAACTTGCTGTAAAAGAAATGCCGGATCAACTTACCATGCATTATTCTAAGGTGCAAAAAGAACTCAACGCGCAATACAACAAGCTGTTAAAGGTTTGTAGCGAGGAATACCTGAATAGAATGGATGAAGGTCTATCGCATTGGGTCAATGGCGGGAAAAATGGTCATTTGAATTGGTGCATTTTGCTTTTTAGAAAGGTATAGCTTTTTTATTCAGCTTTAGCTAAAATTCTTTTTTAGTTGAACCTTCCATGTTTTATAATATATTGCTTAATGATCAATGGTCCGGTCTTGCATTTTACATAGTATTACCATTTCTAATCGGTCTTCTGGTCTATAAACTGGTGACGTTTATTTTTCCATAGAGCTTTGGTTAAATTTGCCAGAACGTAAGCAGAACCAATTGCTCCTACTGGAATATCAAATTAAAAGCGGTTTAGACTACAAGAAACCTTGTCTTTATGGAATGAAATACGAATAGAGCGGTATCCGAGTCAACTATATTTTTTTATCAGCTCATCTACCGCTTCACTGGTTTTTTGTTCCCTCAATTTTTCATTTAAGACCTTTGGAGGAGCTTGTCTTACCTCACAATCAGATGTTGAACAGGTTTCACAGGTCACACCTACATTCTGTTCTTCTATTTGTTCATCCTTTAAGAATTTTATCTTTTGGTGGAGTTTTGGGTCAACATTGATACCGATTGAAATGCTCCTGTAGTGGTCTTTCTTAAAAGGATCCTTTATCGCAGAGGCTAATACCAGATATTTTTGATCTTCCTTAGGATAATGGGATATCTGAAGGTCAAATTCATGACCAGAAGATCTATTCGCAAGCCGATCAAGCACCTTTAAGGAAACCCAACGTCTGCAATAATGCTCGTTCGTGCCGGTAGCTCGAGGCGATTGATCCTTGGCTAAATGTAATTCCTTGTTCAGGTTATAAGCTTTGTTTTTTTCATGATATGAAAAACGCAGGAAGAAGAGGTTTTTTAGATTAAAATCATGAGGTAATATATTAGTTAATCGCTGGTAGAAAGTTTCCGGCGAGGCGTTATATTGATCGATCAGGTTGAGGAAATCGCTTTTTCTTAATGTTTTTTTAGAAAAAATAGATTTGAGGTCTTTGACCAGAAATGCACGAGGTATCAATAAAGCACCTGCAAAGTAGGAAGCGTAAAAATTATTGATCACTTGTTCAAAATTATCAAACTTGATCCAGGAGAAGGTATACAAGCGCTGGTTGATATTTAGAAAATTATAGGCCAGCTCCTTTGCATAGATGAATGAACGCTGCGCATCATCAATGTCCTTAGTGATAAGTAGGGTTTTGGTCTTTGGGATATAGATAGAGCGAAGGTCTTCTAATTCAGCATAACTTTCCAGCTCACTATTATTGATCTTGTAGCCATATTCATCCATGAGTATCGTTTCCAGCTCGCTAACATCTACTGTTTTTGACAGGTCAACACCATACATTTTAGCGAACTTCAAGACAGAGGATTCCAGCTCTTTAAAATAATTGTGATTAGCTTCCTGTAATGACCTGACGGATGCTAAATAAAAGTTCTCTTTACCAAAGTCATAGTTCATGGCAATATCTATGATCGTGGTAATAAAGGCGGTCACTTTTTGGGGTGCATTTGCTATGATATCTATTAAGGAAGACTCCTTTAGCCCGAAAAGCTCAAGCGGTATTTCCTTGAGGATCCTTGACTGAAGGATGTCTGCCACAGGAGCGAGGTTCTTATCCAGCTTTAGGGAAACCAGGTCATCATAAGCCACATCCAACTTTTCTGAGATGATCGATATTTTATCTGGTTTTGGGTATTTCTTCCCTTTTTCAATCTCATTTAAATAAGATTTTGACAGGCCAGTCTTCTTAGCCAGCCCATAAAGGGATAAGCCATTGTCACTCCTTATCTGCTTTAGTTTTAGCCCAAAGATCAACTTGATATACTCTTCTTTCATAGCTACAAATATATCACAAAATACTGGCTGATATAAAAGCGAACTTTTATTTTTAGCGAACGTTCGCTTGTTTTTCCGATTTTTTGTCTTATTATTGTCCCATCAAATCAAAATGTTATGTTAAACACAAGCCTACGAAATGAAAGTGTAAGTATCAATATCACAGAAAATGATACTTATCCAGAGATCTTGACGGATGATGCTTTAGTCTTTATTAAGCAACTTCATGTCAGGTTCAATGATGCGAGACTTTCCCTATTAGCGGAAAGAGAGAAAGAACAAGCCTTTTTTGATAAAGGGAACTTTCCGGCATTCCCCAGGGAAACCCAGAAAGTAAGAGATTCAGACTGGAAAATAAACGATATCCCTGAAGACCTTCAGGATAGACGTGTTGAGATCACAGGACCTGTGGATAGAAAAATGGTCATCAATGCGCTTAATTCAGGTGCAAAAACATTTATGGCGGACTTTGAGGACAGTAATTCCCCTACCTGGGAGAACGTCATGAATGGTCAACAAAACCTTATGGATGCTAATGATAGGAATATCGAATTTAAAAATCCCGTATCTGGTAGATCATATCAATTGAGTGATGATCCTGCCGTTTTAATCGTAAGACCCAGAGGACTTCATTTGAATGAAAAGCACGTATTGATAGATGGTGAAGAAGTATCTGGTAGTTTATTCGATTTTGGACTATACGTGTTCCACAATACTCAAACGCTCTTAGCCAGAAACTCAGCTCCTTATTTTTACCTTCCCAAACTAGAACATTACAAGGAAGCGCGCTGGTGGAATGAGGTGTTCAATTTTGCACAAGCTTATCTACACGTTCCTCAAGGCACCTTTAAGGCCACCTTACTTATTGAGACCATCACGGCAAGCTTTCAACTCCACGAGTTCATCTATGAGCTGAAAGATCATATAGTAGGGCTGAACTGTGGCAGATGGGATTATATATTCTCCTACATTAAAAAGTTCAGGAACCACAAGGATTTTGTTGTTCCAGACCGAGATAAGGTTACGATGACCACTAACTTCATGGCTGCTTATTCATCATTGGTCATTAAAGTTTGTCATCAACGTGGCGTTCATGCCATAGGCGGGATGGCAGCACAGATCCCGATAAAAAATGACCCTCAAGCTAATCAAGCAGCCCTTGAAAAAGTCAGACAGGATAAAGAACGGGAAGCGTTAAATGGTCACGATGGCACGTGGGTCGCTCATCCGGCCTTAGTAGATGTGGCTAAACATGAGTTTGATCAATATATGCCAACAGCTAATCAGGTGTTCAAGAAAAGAGACGATGTTCAAGTGACGGAAGCTGACCTTGTGGAATTACCCGAAGGCAGTATCACGGAAAAAGGCCTGAGAAAGAACATCAATGTAGGAATTCTATACATCCAGGCCTGGCTAAGAGGCAACGGAGCGGCAGCTCTCTACCATCTTATGGAAGATGCTGCTACCGCGGAGATATCCAGAACCCAGGTTTGGCAATGGCTACATAATCAGGTCCAACTCGAAGACGGGAGAAAATTGGACTCTCATTTATTTGAAGAGATCTTTAAGGATGAAGTTGATCATGTTTTTGCTATCGCAAAAGAGCAACAAAAGGACCTGTCAAACCTTGAACTTGCCACTAGCATTTTCAAAAGGCTCGTCTCACAAGATGAGTTTGAAGAATTCCTGACCACAGTCGCCTACGATCATATTTAAAATCTAATCAATCACCTAATACCAAGAAAATGGAAACTTTACAAAAAACAAATTACAGATCAGTACTTGAAAGGATCAGCGAGCTTAAGGCCAAATTTGGTGATAGCTGGAAATCAATAGATCCTGAGGATGCCGCTCAAATGCAACTGCAGAATAGGTTTAAAACAAATCTGGACATCGCTAAGTATACAGCATCTATCATGCGAAAGGACATGGCCGATTATGATGCAGACCCTGTTAATTATACGCAATCCTTAGGCTGCTGGCACGGATTTGTGGCACAGCAGAACATGATCGCCATTAAAAAACATCATCAAACCACAAAAAAACGCTACTTATATTTGTCAGGATGGATGGTTGCCGCTTTACGCTCAGAATTTGGACCTTTACCGGACCAGTCCATGCACGAAAAAACCGCCGTCCCTCATCTGATAGAAGAGATCTATGATTTTCTCCGCCAGGCGGATGCTATTGAACTGAACGACCTCTTTAGAAGGTTGAAGGATGGAGAAGAAGTTCAGCATCTGATAGACGATCATCAAACGCACGTGGTGCCTATCATTGCCGACATCGATGCCGGATTTGGAAATGAAGAAGCTACCTATTTATTAGCAAAGAAGATGATCAGGGCCGGAGCTTGTGCTATACAGATAGAAAATCAAGTATCCGATGTAAAACAGTGCGGACATCAGGATGGCAAGGTCACGGTTCCTCATGAAGATTTCATCGCTAAACTAAATGCTGTTCGTTATGCATTCCTGGAACTAGGTGTTGATAATGGCGTTATCGTTGCCAGAACCGATTCTGAAGGTGCAGGACTCACCCAAAAACTTCCCGTGAGCAAAAAACCAGGCGACCTGGCATCCAAATACCTCTCTTTTGTGGACGTTGAAGAAGTTAATAATGATGACATCAAGGATGATGAGGTGCTGTTTAAGCGAAATGGTCAATTCGTAAGACCCAGGCGACTCGACAATGGCCTTTATCAGTTTGCTCCCGGTACGAACATAGACCGTGTAGTTCTGGACTGCATCACTAGCTTGAGAAACGGTGCGGACCTGCTTTGGATAGAAACACCAACGCCTAATGTGAAACAGATAGCGAAAATGGTGAACCGGATCAGGGCAGAAGAGCCTAAGGCAAAACTAGTCTATAACAACTCACCTTCGTTCAACTGGACACTAAATTTTAGACAACAAGTCTACGAAGAAATGATAGCAAATAGTGAGGATGTAAGTGCTTATGATGTTGCAGATCTTATGAACGAAAAATATGATGATACAGAATTAGCTCAACGAGCCGACCAGAAGATCAGGTCATTTCAACATGATGCTTCCCAGATAGCAGGTGTGTTCCATCATTTGATCACTCTACCTACTTATCATACAACCGCGCTTCATATGAACGAGTTGACCAAAGGCTACTATGGAAATGATGGTATGCTGGCTTATGTGAGGAATGTTCAGCGAGAAGAGATCAGAAAAAAGATAGATTGTGTAAAACATCAGCGAATGGCGGGATCTGACCTTGGTGATGACCATAAATTCTTTTTCGCTGGAAAAAACGCTTTAAAAGCTGGAGGCGAAAAAAACACTTCTAATCAATTTGATAAGCAGTCAAAATAGGGCAAGCTGAGAAAGAGCCCCCAAGAGGTAATGCTCAAGACGCATCGTAGGATCGAATAAGATCTGAAATCCATATCGATATTTTGATATAACCTGACATTCTTTTGATGACCATTTAATAGAAGTGGATGGATCATAACTCATCCACTTCTTAGATTCTTCCTACATTTGGACAAAAATTGATCCATGGTAACCAAGTTGACCGTATTAGCATTCTATGTAGGCATCTTGTTCTTTATTGGCTATTTGGCCTCGCGGAAGATTAAGAATATGAGCGATTACTACGTTGGCGGCAAGAAATTGGGTTTTTGGAGCATTGCCTTTTCTGCACGTGCTACCGGCGAATCAGGTTGGTTGCTCATCGGCTTGACCGGCATGGGCGCGATGGCGGGAATTAGTGCGTATTGGGTGGTCATTGGTGAAGTTCTTGGCGTGGCGATTTCCTGGTTTTTTATGGCTAAAAAATTCAAGCGTTTATCTGACTGTTATGATTCCATCACTGTTCCGGATTATCTGGAAAGCCATTTTAAGACCAATAAGCATACCTTACGCGTCATATCCGCTACGGCTTTATCGCTTTTTGTGGTCATTTATGTGAGTTCTCAGATCGATGCGACCGGCATTGCCTTTGAATCTATGCTGGATATCAATTATTACTGGGGTATTCTAATCGGTTTTGTGATCGTGATGATCTATATTTTTTTTGGCGGATTTGTCGCTGCGGTTTGGTCTGATTTTTTTCAGGGTTTGCTGATGTTTTTAGGACTCGTGTTATTGCCGGTCGTTGCTTATTTCGTGATGGATAATTCGGCAGCAATAGGTAGCCAACTGCATCAGATCGATCCGGCCTTGACTGATATTTGGGGCGGCAATGAGGATCCGTGGATCAATGTATTTACCATGGTAGGATTTGCGATGATAGGATTGGGATTTTTAGGTTCGCCACAGGTTTACGTCAGATTCATGTCGATCAAGAACGAGAAGCAGATCGATAAGGGTAAATGGGTTGCGGTGGCATTTACGCTTTTAACGGATGCCGCAGCGGTAAGTATCGGGATTTTAGCCCGTGTGTTCTTTACGGAAAACGGTGAGGCGGCTGATGAGATTCTTGGCGTAGGCGGAAAAGATGTCTTAAGTATGATGACCGAAGCGTTCATGCCTTTTATTGTCACCGCGGTTTATATTGCGATTGTTTTAGCTGCGATCATGTCGACCATCGATTCGTTGTTGGTCATTGCTTCCAGTGCGATCACGCGAGATTTTTATCAAAAGATCTACCATCCTGATATTAAAGATGCGGATCTCACAAGATTTTCTCGCTGGACAACTATTGTCATGGCGGTGATCGCTCTGGTTATTGCGGTGAGTATTGCTTATTTTTCACCGGACCGGCAGGTGTTTTGGGTGATCATTTTTGGTTGGTCCGGCATAGCGGCTACTTTTTGTCCGGTGATCATCTTGTCGCTTTTCTGGAAGAATTATTCAGAACAAGGTGCTATTGCTTCCATGATCTCCGGTTTTTTATGTGTGCCATTTGTAAAATTTGTTTTACAGGAATTAGACAGCGTAGGCATTTATTTTGAAAAAATGGATGTCTTATTTCCGTCTTTTGTGGTAGCGATGCTGATCGGTATATTGTTTTCTAAGTTGTATCCGGTGAAGAGTATTAAATCTAAAAATAAGTTTTGATCAAATAAGACCCGGAAAAGTTTGATCATAATTGTTAAAGCACAACTCCATAAATAAAGCTGCGTAAATTTGGGACTATAATTATAATTGGAATGTTCAATTCCTTTCCACCACCTGCGATCAACTGGTCATGAAGTTCGAACATGGCATCAATATCAAATGCTTGATTTACTGTGGTAAAGGACAAAGAGCAGGCAATATAATGCTACCTGAGGATCAGATTAGTTCTCTTTGTTTTTAAGTTCAGGGTCATAACTTTATAAAATAGGTCCTGCAATATCTCTTCGCTGGGATGAAAGCTTAAAACAATGCTACCTGAACATTCTTTTCCTCTGAATTTCCTTTGCTAAATACTATCTTTACAGCTTTAAAAACAGTCTATGAAAATTCATTTTATAGCGATAGGCGGAAGCGCAATGCACAATCTGGCCATAGCTTTATACGATCAGGGTGAGCAGATTACTGGAAGCGATGATGAAGTGTTTGAGCCTTCAAGGTCCAGGCTGGCCCAGAAAGGCTTACTTCCTGAAAATGACGGTTGGTTCCCGGAAAGGATAACTACTGACCTGGATGCGGTCATTCTGGGCATGCACGCTAAAAAAGATAATCCTGAGCTCAAAAAAGCGCAGGAATTGGGCTTGAGGATCTATTCTTATCCAGAGTTCATCCACGAAAAAAGCAAATATAAAACGCGGGTCGTCATCGCAGGATCACATGGCAAGACCACCATCACTGCCATGGTGTTACACGTGCTAAACTACCATCATAAACCTACTGATTTCATGGTGGGTGCTCAGTTGGAAGGTTTTTCTACTATGATCAAATTAACACAAGAAAACGATTTCATCCTGCTGGAAGGCGATGAATACTTGTCTTCTCCCATCGACCCTCAACCCAAGTTCCTTTGGTACCAACCCAATATCGCCCTGATCAGCGGTATTGCCTGGGACCACATTAATGTTTTTAGTACTTATGATGAATACCAGGCGCAATTTGAATATTTTGTCGATAATATGACCAATGGAAGCACATTGGTCTATAATGAGGAAGATGAAGCGGTAAAAAAGATCGCTGAGAATGCAAAAAAACCAACCCGCAAACATGCCTACCGAGCACCAGGATATGAGATCATTGATGAAGAAGTACATCTCGATACGCCGGAAGGATTGATGCCACTCCAGATCTTCGGCGAGCACAACCTGAGCAATTTAGCAGGAGCCAAATGGATCTGCCAACACATGGGCGTGGATGAGGATGATTTTTATGAAGCGATCGCCGAGTTCAAAGGTGCGGACAAACGTTTGCAAAAGGTGGTAAAAACTGATAAAGCCCTGGTCCTCAAAGATTATGCGCATTCCCCATCAAAGGTCATTGCAACGACACAAGCCGTAAAAAAACAGTTCAGCGAACATAAATTACTGGCTTGTTTAGAGTTGCATACGTATAGTAGCCTGAACAAAACATTCCTCAAGCATTATAAGAACAGCTTGAACGATGCGGATGAGGCCGTAGTGGTCTATGACCCAAAGGCGTTGACCATCAAGAACCTGGAACCTATTGATGAAGAAGTCATCAAAGAAGCCTTTAGCAGAGAGGACCTCCGGGTTTTTACAACACCGGAAGCTTTTCATGACTTTCTAAGGTCTTATCATTTTGATCATCACCTACTGCTTTTAATGAGCAGCGGAAACTATGCCGGCCTGGATCTTGAAGAGTTGAAGAAGTGGGTAGAATAATGAAATTAACACTTCTCAACAGGTTTGATCAAGTTTTACTAAATTGCTTCCTATGGACAGATTTATATTGATCATAGTGCTTTTTCTCACGATCGACCTTTCAGCACAAAGCTTGAAGGTTGCGGAGAACTACATGGACCAGGGAGAAATAGAAAAAGCAAGGGCTTTATACGCAAAGCTCTATGAAAAGAATCCTGCCTCCCGAAAGATCGCCCTTTCTTATGTAGATGCACTGATACAGCTAGAAGACCTGCAAAAATCAGAAAAAACGCTCAAAGTTTATGTCAAAGACCGGCAAAAACCAGTAGCAATGGTGGTCTTGGGTCATGTCCATACCTTAAAGAACGAATCGCAGCAAGCGGATATTTGGTATGAAAAGGCGATAAAATTGATAGAAGAGAATCCTTATTTTGGGTTTTCCATTGGAAAGAAATTTGAGGAATATGGCTTGCTGGATAAGGCTGCCAGAACCTATGAAAAGGCAAACACGATCAGACCAAGTATCAACTTCAAGGTCAAGTTAGCCAGGATATACGGAGAACAGGGCAAGCTGGAAAAGATGTTCGAAAATTATATCAATCTGGTCGTGGAAAGGGTCAACTACAGGTCCGTGATCAAAAGGAACTTTGATGCCTATATCACAGATAACCCGGAAAATGAAGCCAACAAGGTATTTAAGAACCTGCTCATCAAGAACATTCAGGAACAGCCCGAGGTATATCTCAACGAACTGCTCGCATGGCTTTATGTTCAGGAAAAAAAATATATCAAGGCGTATGCCCAACAAAAAGCGGTGGTTATGCGTTCTAAGACCTCTTATTCGTCCCTGATCAATATTGGTGAGGTTGCAGAAAAAGAAGGTAATATCGATCAGGCCGGGATCATTTATAATAAGATAATACAAGGCTCAGTAGCTAAAAGACCAAAGATAGATGCCGCCACTGCGCTCATGCAATTAAGAATAAAGCTAGCCGATAATGAAGAGCTTGCAGAACTGGAAGAGGATTTTGAGGATTATTTGAACAAATTCGGAAAAGGTAAAGATACGGAAAGCTTACAATTAGATTTTGCCAGATTCCTGGCTTTTAAAATGGAGAATACTGATAAATCTAAAGCCATCATCAACGCCTTGTTAGACAAAAACCTCTACCGGTTTTCAGAAGGAAAGGCCAAATTGCTCTTAGCTGATATTCTAGTGCTCGAGGAAAAGTTCAATCAAGCATTGATCTATTATACGCAGGTGGAAAAAATGTTGCCTAATAATCCTTTAGGACAAAAAGCCAAGTTCAAAGTGGCTAAGACCAGTTATTACAAAGGTGATTTCGATTGGGCAGTGACCCAGCTCGATGTGCTTAAAAAAGCCACTTCTCAACTTATCGCCAATGATGCGTTAGAATTAGCCTTACACATAAAAGACAATGGCTTGCGCGATTCTACGCAAACCGCCCTAAAAAATGTCGCTCAAGCCGACCTAAAGTTGTTCCAGAACAAAACGATATCGGCTAAAAAGCAACTTGCAAAGGTTATTTCAGCGTTTCCAGACCATGACATCATCGATGAGGCGCATTTTCGATTGGCACAAATTCATCAGCAGCAAGGAAATTATCAACAAGCCTTTGATGCTTACAAGGTCATCATCGATAATTATCCGGATAGTATCCTGATTGATAACGCTTATTTTCAGGTGTCAGAAATCCTTCAATATCAATTAAACAACAAACAGGAAGCTAAGGATTATTACGGGAAAATATTATTTGACCATCAAGACAGTATTTTTTACGTAGAAGCCCAAAAAGAGTTTAGGAAACTGCGCGGCGACCAGCAAATCAATTAGTTATGTATATTTATAATATTACCATCAATGTAGAGGAAAGCGTTCATGAGGAATGGCTGGAGTGGATGAAAAAAGACCATATCCCAGATATGCTGAATACGGGAAAGTTCAAAAATGCTGACTTGATCAGGGTTAATGTTAAGGAACCTACCGGCGGTATCACTTATGCGGTGCATTATAAGGCAGAAAGCAAGCAAGAGCTGGAGGATTATTATGAAAACTATGCGCAGCAGTTGCGTAATGACGGCTCTAAGTTCAGGGACAAGGTCGTGGTATTTAGAACGGAACTCGATGTTATTGCTCAGTTCTGATGAAAAAAAAGGCGCATCCGTACCGAGTTAGACCAAAGAAGAAATTAGGACAGCATTTCCTAACTGACGAAAGGGTCGCTAAAAGAACCGCCGACCTTCTTGATGCTGCTGATGTGAATGTCGCCTTAGAAGTAGGTCCCGGCAATGGCGTGCTGACTGATCATTTATTGAGAAAAATAAACCATTTAATAGCAGTTGAACTGGATCAGGAATCTATTCCGGTCTTGCGTCAACGTTTTGCTCAGGCGCTGGATTTACCGGAAAAGGGGAAAAGTTTTGAGATCTTGCATCAGGATGTGCTAAAGATGGATGTCGGCGAATTAGCAGAAAAGCACGGCCAGCTTGCGATCATCGGTAATTTTCCCTACAACATATCCTCGCAGATACTTTTCCAGCTTCTGGAAAACAGAAATGACGTGCCTTTTCTGGCTGGTATGTTTCAGAAAGAAGTCGCAGAGCGCGTTGCGGCTAAGGAAGGTTCAAAAACTTATGGCATCCTTTCTGTATTAACGCAGGCTTTTTATCAGCTTAAATATGCGTTTACAGTAGAAAAAGAAGCGTTTTATCCGCCACCTAAAGTGACCAGCGCGGTGATTTCGCTTCACCGTTTGAAAGAGCCACTAATCCATGAAAACATCGATCTGTTTTTCAGAGTGGTCAAAAAAAGCTTTCAATTACGTCGTAAAACACTAAGAAATAGCTTAAAAACCTTTCAACTCAGTGATAAATTAAGACAAGATCGTATTTTTGCCCAGCGACCCGAACAACTTAGCGTGCCGCAGTTTGTTGAACTCACTAAAAAAATAGCGCATGACGGAAATTGAGATCACGCAAGAATTCCTGGACAAGATCAAATCCCTCATTGAACAACAAGATAATGACGAACTCTTGCTGCATTTTAAAGGGCTTCACCATGCTGATATCGCTGAGGTTTTTGATCAGCTGAACATAGACGAGGGCATTTATATTGTCAAGTTGTTAGACAGCCAAAAAACGGCTGAGGTTTTAATGGAGCTCGATCAGGATGACCGGCAAAAGATACTTGATAATCTAAATGCCAGGGAGATCGCTGACGAAATCCGGGAAATGGACACCGATGATGCGACCGATATCATAGGAGAGCTTCCAGACCATGTGATGACCGGCGTAGTTAACAATTTGCAAGGCACCGAAATGGGGCGGCATATCCAGGAGCTGATCAAGTATGATGAAAACTCTGCCGGCGGACTAATGGCTAAGGAATTGATCAAGGTCAATGAGAACTGGAGTGTCACCGGTTGTTTAACGGAAATGCGCGCTCAGGCTGAAAATGTGACGCGGGTGCATTCCATTTATGTCGTTGATGACGATGGCGTTCTGAAAGGCAGATTATCTTTAAAAGACCTGATCACTGCGCCAAGTGATGCGCATATCAATGATGTTTACATTAAGAAAGTAGATTACGTAGACGTCCATACTGAAGGAGAAGAAGTGGCTCGCGTGATGAAAAAATACGATCTGGAAGCCATTCCGGTGGTCGATGAGCTCAACCGACTTGTAGGCCGTATTACCATTGATGACATTGTAGATTTTATTACAGAAGAGGCTGATAAGGACTACCAGTTGGCCGCCGGTATTTCAGAGGATGTCGCACCAGATGATACGGTAGGTCAGTTTATTAGAGCAAGATTGCCCTGGTTGATCCTTGGGCTCATAGGCGGTTTAGGCGCGGTTTATATCTTACAGGGTTTTGAAGGTGCATTGCAGAATTATCCTTTACTCTTCTTTTTTACACCGCTTATCGCTGCAATGGCTGGAAATGTAGGTGTCCAGTCCAGCGCGATCGCTGTTCAGGGTTTAACGCGCGGCACTTTTGGGAAAAGCATCTTGAAATTGCTCGCTAAGGAAGTATTGATCGCCTTGCTTAACGGTATGGCCTTAGGGCTTTTGATATTGGCATTTGGCTATGTCATGGATATTCCAAATCTGGTAGGTTTGACTATTGCGCTTTCCATTATCTGTGTGATCATGGTCGCAGCACTGATCGGCACGTCCATTCCTATTATATTGAATAAACGTGGCATAGACCCGGCAATCGCTACCGGACCTTTCATTACTACCAGCAATGATATCTTTGGGATATTCATCTTTTTCTTTATCGCTAAAATGATATTGGGGTTTTAACTATGAATTCAAAAATATTTCAAACCAATATTATAGTAAAGTCAGAACACATTGATCATTTCAATCATGTGAACAATGTACAATATGTGAAATGGGTAAACCATGCGGCCCATTTACACTGGGAACAGGAAACCTCTAATGCGCAAAGAGAAAAATATGCCTGGATGGTCACACGTCATGAGATCGATTATAAACATCAGGCTTTTTTAGAGGATGAGCTGATCTTAAAAACCTGGGTAGATGCCTTTACGCATGTTGTTTCCATTAGATGTGTAGAAATATTTAACAACACAAGCGGGAAGATCTGTGTTCAGGCCAGGTCTAAATGGTGTTTTTTAGAAAAGGCCACCAAAAGATTAACACGCATTCCTGATGACATAAAACAACCTTATATTGCCGATTAAGATGTTCAAGATACTCCATTTAGATGAAAACCACCCATTACTGATCAACCAGTTAGAACAACATGGCTTTGATAATGAAGTGGATATCAGATCTACTTATCAGGAAATACTCACTAAGATCGGCGATTATCAGGGTGTTGTGATCAGAAGTAGGATCCCGTTTGATAAAACCATGATCCGGCAAGCCCGGCAATTAAAGTTTATCGCACGAGTAGGCGCAGGCATGGAGAACATTGATGTGAAAGCTGCAGAGGAAAATGATATCCAACTTTTCAATGCGCCGGAAGGCAATCGCAATGCGGTAGGAGAGCATGCCATAGGCTTATTACTTAGCTTGATGAACCATTTCCCTAAAGCCATGGGAGAAGTTGCTCAGGGCCGGTGGTTAAGAGAAGCAAATCGAGGCATCGAACTGGAAGGCAAGACCGTGGGAATCATCGGATATGGAAATGCGGGAAAGGCCTTTGCCAGAAAGCTAAAAGGTCATGATTGTGAGGTGTTTTGCCATGATATTAAAGCGGATGTATCCGATGAAAACGCCCAGCAGATCAGCGAGTCAAGTCTGCTAGCCATCGCTGATGTCATCAGTTTACACGTTCCATTAACGGAAAAGACCCAGTATCTCGTCAATGATGAATGGATCGGTCAGGTCAAAAAACCTTTTTGGCTTATCAATACGGCGCGTGGTCAATGCGTCAGCACAAAAGCACTTGTCAAGGCGCTAAAAATCGGTAAAGTTCGTGGAGCAGGATTGGACGTTTTAGAATTTGAGAAAAGCTCATTTGAAGATCTATTTGCTGATCAAGAAGAACTGCCCTCAGACTTTAAGTACCTTGTAGATGCACCCAATGTGATCATCACACCGCATATTGCTGGCTGGACCCAAGAAAGCAAGGAAAAATTGGCACAGACCATCGTTGATAAGATCATTCTGAACTTTGCGTAGACTCCAGCTATTTATCGGTATTTTCTGCACTATGGTTTTATCTATTAATGCACAGGTCAAGACCGCGCAACAAATGGATGCCGCCAGTATTCAAAGGATCTTCTTAAACCTAGATCAGGTCGCCTTTGTAAATATCCGGGCGACGCAGACGAATAAGATAAAGATGAAAACCGTTTCCAATGGTGAATACAGTCAGGCGATAAGCTTTGATAAGCAGATCGATAAAAAGGAACTGAGGATCCGATCGGTCTACGATGAAAAATTGAAAGGTGGGTTTGATAAATTGAGCGCGCATAAGGTGTTCTCCATAGGTTTAGCACTTACTGTTCCAGCCGATATCAAAGTAGATTTAAGTACAGATATCACTAACATCAGCATGAACGGGGTTTTCCGGTCTGTTCATATTGAGAACAAGTTCGGTAACTGCGAATTGATCGACTTTGAGGGAAGCGCCAATATCCATACATTTAACGGCCATGTTCACATCTTCACGCAAGATGCTAAAGTAGAGGCAAAGACAAAAAACGGAGGAGATAAGAACATTCATCGATTTAAAAGGGAGAAGCATTTTATAAGTGTGAGAACCGTAGATGGAAATATAAAAATCCAACCCCAAAAGGAATGAAAAACCTATTTTTGCTAAACCTTAAAATTTGTAATGAATAAAAAAACCGCGATCGTTCTCATGTTCGTTATCTTGTTGATCGATCAGATCAGCAAGATCTATATCAAGACACATTTTCAATTGGGCGAATCGGTTGAGGTGTTCAATTGGTTCAAGATCTTGTTCATCGAGAACGATGGTATGGCCTGGGGCATCGAGATCCCTGGTAATTACGGGAAGATAATCTTAACGCTTTTTAGGGTGGTCGCTATTGGCGCGATAGGGTACTGGCTCAACAAAAGTATCAATGAAAAAGCGGCGAACGTACTTGTACTGTCCATCACATTGATCCTTACTGGTGCTATTGGGAATATCATAGATTCTGTTTTCTATGGCCTTATTTTTGACACTAGCTATGGCCAGGTAGCGACATGGTTCGCTGAAGAACCTTACGGCGAACTGCTCAAAGGGAAAGTTGTGGATATGCTGTATTTTCCCATTTATGATGATGAGCTACCGGAATGGTTCCCCATTTGGGGCGGCGAGCGGTTTGTTTTTTTTGAGCCGGTCTTCAACATTGCCGATACCTCTATCAGCATAGGCTTTATCTTACTACTGATCTTTAATAAAAAGGCCTTTCCTAAGAAGTAGATCAACGGGATGTTTTATCCATATTTTTGATGGTTTGAATTTATTTTGACCTGTTTATTATGCAATTCGCCCTTTGTAAATACAACTTAATCGGTTCTATCACATAAAAAGGATTCAATTCATATAAAAAAGCAGTTTCTCAAGGGAAGCAAATCATAAAGACTCGTTGTTTAAAAGGTCTTTATAATGACCGAAGGATCTTTTTAGGTCGGATTCGGGATATTGGATATCCGTACAAGTGGCCATACGCTCTTTTAGGGTCTTAGCAACGAGATATCTGGCAGTTGGTTTGTCATCGGCGGGAATATTATACCACGGGCTGTGATTTTTAGCGGTGGCATTGATCGCCTTTTCATAAGCTGCCACATAATCCGGCCATAGTGCTCTTTCTTCTATATCTTCAGGCGTAAACTTCCAGTTCTTATGCGGTTTTTCCAATCTTCCCAAGAGCCTTTCTTTTTGCTCTTCTTTAGAAATATTAAGGAAGAACTTGAAAATAATCGTCCCGTTTTCCTGAATGATCTGTACAAAATGATTGATTTGATTGAGTCTTTTTTGCTAAAAAACCTTTGTGATCTGCTCTTTCTTATGGATATGAGTTAAGTTTTCATTAAGTACGATTTCCAGGTGCACACGAGAGATCAACACATTCTGATATTGAGAACGATTGAAAATAGCATATTTCCTTCTTGCCGGCAGTCGTTTATAATGACGCCACAAAAAATCCTGATTCAGCTCTAATTGGGTAGGTTTTTTAAAACTATAACAATTGATCCCTCTAACATTAAAATCCTTAAAGACTTCCCTTATCAAGCTATCCTTACACGAAGTGTCCATTCCCTGAATACAGACCAGAACGCTATATTTATTACGCGCATATAATTTGTTCTGCATATCACCCAGTTCTTTCCTGGTCTTTATAAGCTTTTTCTCGATCTACGATTTCTTTGCGTCAAGTTCGAATTTTGAAGGAAGTTCCTTTAGTTGAGTGTAAGGCGTGATCTCAAAGTCATCTATGTTCATGGATGTTATCATAAGCGAAAATATGTTCTGTATCAATTTTGACGAGCAAGGCTATAATGAATAGCCAATATAATCAAACCGATCTATTTAAAGTTATCATCAATTGAGGTATCGGGAAGATGACCTGAAAGATCGAGGTAAAAGATCATTTTTTAAAACCAATACATTCTCTCAGGCGTTTGGCAAGCATCAAGCCTGACATCGTTTTTATGCCTTGGGATCTTACTTTCAGCCTCAAAAAAGGAATGGCCTATTTTGAGCACATCTTTCCTGCAATGGCTGAGAAATCTATCATAAAAGCCTTTACCATAACCTACGCGGTTGCCTAGCTTATCAAATGCTAACAAAGGAACGAATACGACATCGATCTTATCTTCACCAACTTCAAAACCGTTCACTGGCTCAGGAATTCCCATTTTGTTCTCTTTGATCAAGGTATCGTCCGTGAGTAAAAAATGTTTCATTGTATAGGTCTCAAAATCTGTAGCAGATAAAATGATGTTTTTATCATGACCTTGTAATGCGGATATCAGGAATTCGGTATTGACTTCTTTCTGTCTTATGATCGGTAGGAACAAATGATAATTGGAGTAGTCCCAAACCGGTTCATTAATTAACCGGTTGGCTATTTCCATGCTTTTAGCTTCTATATCATCAGCTGAGAGTTTCTTTCGTTTTGATTTATATTTTAATCGTAATTGATGTTTTGTAAGCATTGTTCAAATTTACATTATTTCAAGCTAAAATAAATTGCGCATCAATAGGATAAGGTTTATATTTGTTAGTTTGAATTATTTCAATTTAACGCCAAATAGATAACGAATAAATGCCTTTATGGCCGGAATTTACATTCACATTCCTTTCTGTAAACAAGCCTGTCATTATTGCGACTTTCATTTTTCTACGTCTTTAAAACACAAAGACGCTATGGTAAATGCACTATTAGATGAAATAGCCATGCGTAAAACAGAGCTGCAACAGCCTGTAAGCAATATTTACTTTGGTGGCGGAACGCCCAGTTTATTAGAGACTGGAGCGATTAATAGCATCATTGATCAAATCTATACAAATTTTAAAATTGTCGATTCTCCAGAGATTACCCTAGAGGCAAATCCGGACGATCTGAACTTAGAAAAATTAGCACAACTAACTCATTCTGAGGTAAATCGTCTTAGTATTGGCATTCAATCGTTCTTTGAAAGAGATCTTAAACTGATGAACCGCTCGCATACATCACAACAAGCCTTTGATGTATTGGCAGATGCGAAAAGTTATTTTGACAATATTTCTGCAGATTTGATCTATGGTATTCCTGGCTTATCAGATCAGGACCTTAAGGCAAACATCAGCCGTCTGATTCAGTTGAACATTCCTCATATTTCAGCCTATGCCTTAACGGTTGAGCCACATACAGCCTTATCAAAATTTATTGAAAAAGGTATTGTTGATGATGTTGATGATGAGCAGGCGGAACGTCAGTTTCATTTACTTACTAAAGTTTTAAAGAAACATGGATTTGATCATTATGAATTCTCTAATCATGGGGAACCTGGCTTTTTTTCTCAAAATAATATCGGTTATTGGACAGGTAAACCTTACCTGGGGATAGGTCCTGCAGCCCACAGTTTTAATATTGATTACAGGTCGTGGAACATCAGCAATAATGTAAAATATATCAAATCAATCAAATACGGAGAAAGAGAATATCAGGGAGAAAAGTTAAATAAGGTTGATCAGTACAACGAGTATATAATGACGCGCTTACGCACTAAATGGGGTGTTGATTTGAATGAAGTTGAAGAGAAGTTTGGTGAAAATTACAGTGATTTTTTATGTCAACAGACATTACAGTTGATAGATAATCGTCTTATAAAAGTTGATAAAAACAAAGTAACCATTACATCTAAAGGGAAATTTTTAAGCGATGGTATCGCTTCTAAAATGTTTATGCTCAACTTGAGTCAAAAAGAGACTAACGGGTGATTTTGTCTAAGCGGACACCCAACTTTTCGTAAATTTTAGCCCCAAGTTTTTTTAAGAAATAGGATGTGCCTAAATCAGATAATAATTCAGTTAATAAATTAGTAATGGTCAAGCCTTTTTTCAAATAAATAAAATCTATTGAAGCTTGTTGCTCATAAATTTCAGTTTGAAGTTTAAGCAACTTTAAATCTTTATTCATATCTTTTATAGATTTATATCGCTTCATGAGGCAGAATTGTCTTTAGATTCTTCATCGTTTGGACCAATGATTTTATTGATAAATTTTAAACTGATAGACTCCGTGATGGGTTTGCCAACAAGTAAAAAAATTAATAATAATACAAGATAAAATATACCCATGACTAAAAAACCGTAGGCGACAGAATTTAACTTTTCACCTATTAAGTAACTTAAACCAATAGATACAAAAGTAAACAACAAAAGCAAAAGCACACCTATTACTACTAATCTTAGAAGAGATGCTATCGCTTTTGTTGATTTTTTTAAAGCGTCTAGTTTATAATACTCCAATAAACTTTTTATATACGCTCTAGAATTATCGGTTAAGTCGTTAAAGTGATCATTGACCTTTTTAGCCATTAATTATTTTTTCTGGCTTTTAACTTCGTTTAAAAGTTCTTTATTCTTTTCTCTTAATTCTTGAAGCTCAGATTCCATTTTTGAAATCATACCGTCGGTTTTATCAGAAGCTTTGTTGAATAAATTTTCTAACTGACTTTCTACTTTTTCTTTGGTAGATTTAGAAAATTCACTTAAGTCCTTAGAAGCGGCCTCGTATTGTTTACTTAAATTTTCTCTTGTCCTGTCAGCTTCGTCTTTGAGCTGCTTTCTTGTTTTCTCACCACTTTGAGGAGCGTATAATAAACCAATACCGGCACCTATAGTAATACCTGTTGCTAATGCGATTATTGTGTTACCTGTGTTATTTGCCATAATATATTTTTTTTATTGTTAGCATATACAAAAATAAGAATTATCTATGATAAAGCCTGTTAATGCATGGTTAAGATGTATTTATATTATCACTTGTTCTTCCAGTTGTCCCTTAGGGTCACAGTACGGTTGAACACCCGTTTTTGATCAGTAGAATCCCGGTCTACGCAAAAATAGCCAATGCGTTGAAATTGATATGTTTTTCCGATTTTAGCCTCTCTTAAATTTGGCTCTATCAAGGCCGTTGTCTTTTGTAAAGAATCAGGATTAACAGATTCTAAAAAACTATCCTTTGCGTCTTTAATTGGGTTTTCATTAACAAACAACCTGTCGTATAGCCTAACTTCTGCTTCTAATGCATGTGTTGCTGATACCCAGTGTAGTGTCCCTTTAACCTTTCTCAAAGCTGCCTCTGTCCCGCTACCGCTTTTGCTATCTTCATCATAGGTGCAATGCACTTCAAGAATATTGCCTTCATCGTCTTTAACCACATCATTGGCTTTGATGATGTAGCCGCTTTTAAGCCGCACTTCCTTCCCTAATATCAAGCGGAAAAATTTACGATTAGCTTCTTCTTTAAAATCGGCTTTTTCAATGTATAATTCTTTTGAAAAAGGCACCTTATGGCTTCCGGCATCTGCATCTTCCGGATTATTTTCTGCTTCTATCCATTCCACCTGATCATCAGGATAATTGGTAATCACCACTTTTAGGGGATCTAAAACCGCCATAGCGCGGTCAGCGACCCTATTTAAATCATCCCGGACGCTAAATTCCAGTCGTGAAACATCAATCATATTTTCTCGTTTCCCGATACCTATCGAATCAGCAAAATTGCGAATGCTTGCCGGTGTAAAACCACGCCTGCGCATTCCGGCAATAGTTGGCATGCGTGGATCATCCCAACCTTCTACATAAGATTTTTCTACCAGCTCAGCCAGTTTTCGTTTGCTCACGACCGTATGACTTAAATTCCGTCTGGCAAATTCCCGTTGCTTAGGTTGGCGCTGATCAGCCGGCGGCAATTGCTTTAAAAACCAATTGTACAACTCCCGATGTGGCTGAAATTCCAATGTACAAAAAGAATGTGTGATTTGCTCGATATAATCCGATTGACCATGCGCCCAATCATACATCGGATATATTTTCCAGTCGTTGCCGGTACGGTGATGCGACTCATGCAAGCATCGGTACATGACGGGATCGCGCATCAGCATATTTTTTGCGCCCATGCTTATTTTTGCGCGTAGCACATTTTGCCGTGGCTGAGTTTCTCCGTTTTTCATGGCTTCAAAAAGCTGCAGGTTTTCTTCGACTGATCTGTTTCTATAAGGACTATCAGTGCCGGCTACCGTTGGCGTTCCCTTTTGCTCGGCAATTTCTTCAGAGGTCTGGCTATCTACATAAGCCACGCCGTTTTTGATCATATAAACCGCCCAATCGTAAAGCTGTTGAAAATAATCAGAGGCATAACATTCCTTTGCCCATTGGAAACCAAGCCATTCTACATCTTTTTTGATGGACTGCACATACTGGTCTTCTTCTTTGATGGGATTGGTATCATCAAAACGCAGATAGACCGGCGCGTTATATTTCTCGCCCAAGCCAAAGTTCAGACAAATCGCCGAGGCATGACCAATGTGTAACAACCCATTAGGTTCCGGCGGAAAACGGAAACAAAGTTCACTTTCCTGATAATCGGCTTTGAGGTCATCTTTGATGATCTGCTCGATAAAATGATCTGCCGAAGGATTTGTTGCCATAGCATAAAATTGAACCACAAATTTACTGAAATTAAAAGTATTTAAGTAGTAGCAGTGATTTTGCATGCAGTAAAAAAATGATTTTTATCTATATGACCCATTGAAATGATTTATTCCTTAATTTAGTATATTTATTTGCCATTATGATTCATAAGATCAAAATAGACAACATTCTCTTCCTGGATATTGAAACTGTTCCGCAGTACAGGTCGTTTCAGGAAGTGCCGGAACAGCAGCAGCAATTGTATGCCGATAAAACCGCTTATCAACGAAAAGAAGAGGTCAGTCCGGAAGATTTCTATAAAAAAGCCGGGATCTGGGCAGAATTTGGGAAGATCATTTGTATTTCCGCCGGATTTATTACCAACCGGAATGGCGAGAATCAAATCCGCATCACTTCCTTTCACGGCGATGAGAAATCACTACTCAATGATTTTACGGATTTGGTAGAAAGTCATTTTAATCAGCCGCAAAGTCTGCTGTGTGCGCACAACGGCAAGGAATTCGACTTTCCCTATATCGCCCGGCGAATGCTTATTCACGGTATGAACTTACCGGATAAATTGCAATTGTTTGGTAAAAAGCCCTGGGAAGTTCCTCATCTGGACACCCTGGAATTGTGGAAATTTGGCGATTACAAACATTACACCTCGCTGAAATTGCTGGCATCTGTATTTGGCATTCCGTCGCCAAAAGATGATATCGATGGCAGTCAGGTGCGCGATGTCTATTATGAAGAAGACAATATCGATCGGATTATCACTTACTGCGAGAAAGATGTGGTCACTTTGGCACAAGTATTTCTGAAAATGCGCAATGATCCGCTGATAGAAGACCATCAGATCAAGATCGTATGAGCCAGCAGTCCGTGATCGACATACAAGAGCTGAGCGTCGCTTTTGATTCCGAAAAGGTGGTCAACAACATCAGTTTTTCCATTCATAAAAATGAGATCGTCGGATTAGTGGGCGAATCCGGTTCTGGCAAGTCCATTACCAGTTTAGCGATGACGGGTTTGCTACCGAAGAACGCACAGGTTTCCGGCACTATTCTATTTAACGGATCAGATCTCGTTCGCCTGAAAAGAAAAGCATTTAGACGATTACGCGGCAGCCGCATCGCCATGATCTTCCAGGAACCGATGAGTTCGCTTAATCCGTCGATGAAATGTGGTAAACAAGTAGCAGAAATGATCGGTCAACACCAGCAATTATCTGCTAAGGCGATCAAAAAGCAAGTGCTCGCCTTATTTGATCAGGTAAAGTTACCACAGCCGGAACTCATCTATCGGTCTTATCCACATCAGATCAGCGGCGGTCAAAAACAGCGCGTCATGATCGCTATGGCGATTGCCTGTAAACCGGATCTGCTCATCGCTGATGAACCTACGACCGCCCTGGATGTGACCGTTCAGCAGGAAATTGTGGATCTGCTAAGATCCTTGCAGCAAGAAACCGGTATGGCCTTGCTATTCATCACGCATGATCTGGAACTGGTCGCCGGCTTAGCCGATCGTGTAGCGGTGATGTATCAGGGCAAACTGGTAGAGATCAACGAAACCCGACAGCTCTTTGACCAACCTCAAACGACCTACAGCCAAGCCCTGAACGCTTCAAAACCCAAAAAAGGCAACCGGCTCAAAAAATTACCCACTATTCAAGATGTGATGAACGGGGAAATTCCGGATGCCGTGATCAGCGATGAAGAACGGAAAAAAGCGCATCGGCAGCTTTATCAGCAAAAGCCGTTATTATCTATTAAGAACCTTAGCAAAACCTTTTACAAATCCTTAGGTTATTGGAAAGATAAGCAGGAAATAAAAGCCGTTGATGAAGTCAACTTAGCCCTTTATCCCGGCGAAACATTGGGATTGGTCGGTGAATCCGGCTGTGGTAAATCCACCTTAGCCAGCCTGATCTTGCAGTTAGGATCGCCCACGGATGGTGCATTATTTTATAAGGATAAGAACATCAGCAAACTGAATAGAGCAGCGCAGAAGCAGATCAGAAAGGATATCCAGTTGATCTTCCAGGATCCGTTTTCCAGTTTGAATCCGCGGATCAGCATTGGCAAAGCCATTATGGAGCCGATACTCTATCATGGTTTAGCGAAAAATAGAGCAGAAGCCCGTCAAAAAACATTTGACCTGCTGGAACAAGTGGGTTTATCCGCGGAAATGTTCGACCGCTATCCGCATGAATTCAGCGGCGGTCAACGCCAGCGAATAGGCATTGCGAGAAGCATTGCGGTAGAACCGGAATTGATCATCTGTGATGAATCCGTGGCGGCGCTTGATATCTCTGTTCAGGCACAAGTCCTTAATTTGCTTAACCGCCTTAAAGCACAATACGGATTTTCGTACTTATTTATAGCCCATGATCTCAAGGTCGTTCATTATATGGCCGATCAACTGTATGTGATGCACAACGGCAAAATGGTAGAACACGGCGATTCCGATCGCGTTTTTTATCATCCGCAAGAAGACTATACGCAGCAACTCATCAAAGCCATACCAGGTGGAATGGATCATTGAATTAGTTTCTTTTAGTAAGGCTGTCTGAAATTAGCCTGCTGGTCATTAGGCTGGCAACTTCAGCTATTGTCACAGGATTTAAATTTCATTTTAAAAAGAGTTGACTAAGGTGCGAAGTTTCCTGTCCGTTCCGTTAGGCGGGCAAACTTCGCACAGCTTA
>Ga0209937_1000131_pt1 | contig 25168 bp, 28 predicted proteins | sample SalPon1_B_H2O_MG_FD_185699 | JGI IMG/M metagenome (GOLD analysis project Ga0209937, IMG submission 185699) | Salt pond water microbial communities from South San Francisco under conditions of wetland restoration - Salt Pond MetaG R1_B_H2O_MG... | ecosystem: Environmental > Aquatic > Non-marine... | reverse complement strand
GGGCAGCTTGACGCGCATCTTCAGCACGTTCCAGGTGCAGCCGAACTTGCCGGCCACGATCCACACGCCCACGCACTGCATGATGACCGCGACCGTGGCGCCGCGAATATCCACGTCGTCCAGGCTCATGCGCTCCTGCTTGGAGTTGAACACGCTGCAACGGAAGCTGCCGTCCTTGTACGGTATCTTGACCTTGAAGTTGGGAGGGTAGGCACTGGGGTCCTTCTTGGACAGCTTGAGCATGGGCGTGTACATCGCGCCCACCGCGTCTTCGTTGTTCTTGGGCGACCGCAGCCAGTTGTGGTTGTATTCCATGGCCTTGTGGACCAGCAGCTGATCCATGGCCTCCGTAATCTCGCGGAACTTCGTCTCCCCGGCGGACGCGCCGAAAGACAGGTCCACGGAAAACTTCTCGTTCTTGTCCTCTTCCGCCCAGCGGTTCATGCCGAAGGGGCAGCGCATGGGAGGCGTCTGGATGACCAGGCGGCGGCCGTTGTAGTTGACGGCGGCCTGGCGCGCCTTGCTGGCGCCCATGGGCTTGGGGTCCGCGGCCACACTGAGTTTGGTGATGTCGAAGTCCTGGGGCAGGATGATGGGGTCCGAGATGGGGATGTCCGTCGCGGCCATGATGTTCGTCGTGAAGGAAACAAAGAAAGAGGGCTACCGGAGGTGGCCGCTGCTGCTTTCGTCGTGTGTACACTCACCGTTCACACAGGGGCTTTATGTGCATCACACCTCCCGCTGCTGTCTCTCGCGCGGCACCAGACGCGCCAGCTGTGCGGGGGAGTACACGACCGACACGGGCAGGCCCCGCAGCTCCGCGAAACGGAGTATCACCGCGGGGTCCACGTAGTTCATCTTGGACGTGGAAGGCGACAGACCCAGACGTCCCGCCGCGAGCTTCAAAGTCCGCCGCACCTCCGTCGCGCGCCTTCTGTCGACGTGTTCGGACCTCGCGGAGGCCCAAAAATCGTCGAGTGCGTGAAGGAAGCTCCCTTCTTCTTCTCGTTTCTCCGTCGCGGCGATATTCTTCCTCTTCTTGTGATTCAACGTCCACGCGACCTCCAGCAGAGCCGCGTTCGGCATCTCGCGGATCAGCATCGCGTCGGCACCTCCACCGCCGCCATCCGACGACAACCGCGACCGTACTATAGACGTCGCGATATGCGTTCGGATCACCTTGGAAGTCAGGCCCGGGAGCATGTGTCGGTCCATGAACGCGTTCACCGCCTCGGGACTCACGTCGTCACGCCACAGACGAGTCGTCGCACCCGCCGCCGCCACCGCTCTTCGTATCGCGAGTTCCAGGGCGTCGAACAGTTCGGGAGACACGCGTCGCGTCGCGTCGAAAGCCACGCCGTCCTTGCCGGTGAACCGAAGCCGCACCACTTTTTTTTTTCGGTCCCCCAGGACGACCTCGTTCGCGCGGAGCGTCGTCGCTCCGGTCGTCACCGTCCGGTTTCCTCCTCCGCGTCGTATTCCGAACTCGAGGACCAACGCCGCGCACGTCGCGACCCACAACGTCTTGTTCTTCTCTTTCCGTTCCAATTCTTGCAGGAGCACGCGACGGAGCCGTCGCCGCACGACGGGCATCTCCCGACCCAGACGTTCCGCCGCGGAGAACTTGAGGGCGTCGTACTGGGTCTGCGTTTCGAGGTCCGCGGTGCGCACGGTCATGTACTTGAACTCCCGGGTCAGCGGGTCCCGCCATCGGGCCAACCAGGACACACGCGGCTGATGGATGACCCGTCCCCAAGAAGAATCGGGATAAGGCGGAGGCGGTGTCGGTGCTCCGCGACTGAGGTTGAGAGTGACGCCCTCGGGGCGCACGCGTGCCCGGATACGGCCGTGGAGCGGATGGGCCTCGGAACGCGCGACGTACACGCCCGGCCGTTGGACGACGCCGTTGGTCACCGGAAACGTGTCGCCGTCTATGGTGGCCAGTTGTCGAGGGAGAGGAGCTGGAGGTGACGGACGGCGTCGAGCGGCGGTCGCGGCGATAGCGTCGCGATGGAGACGTGAGAAGTCCCAGGACGGATGCGGTTCCCGGAGGACAGCGTTCCAATCGCGCAAGAAGTTTTTCACGAACGTCGCATCAACCGTGCCTTTTTCGAAGAGGGCGGCGTACTGAACGGCGATCTCTTCCTGGTCCGCGGTCAACTTGACGGAAATATTATTTTTCGAGTCACGAGAATACAATCGTAATCCGAGGGAGGCGCGAGGAGGAGGAAACCGGACGCCGTCGTGGACGCAGCTGTGTTTCCACAGTGGGACGACGTGTTCTTGCTTGTGACTACCGCCTTCCATCTCTTTCTTTCATCTTCGGTTTTATTGAGCGTCTCCCTCTTTCGCAGCAGCGGTCGCAGCCACGCCCACGGGGGCCCACTTCTTGAACCGTTCGTTGTACACGCAGTCCATGGGCACCGCGTCGTTGACGCCGTAGTACTCGAAGGTCCTCCTCAACATGAGGCTGCTCGCGAGGTTCGGAACACAAGCGATCTCCGGCTTGGTCGCCGTCGACGACGGCGCGGAAGGATGCACCTCGTACACGTCCGGCATCTTGGTGTGTTTGACCCACATGATCCTGCGGTCGTTCGTCGCGGAAGCGGCGGACGGCGGAGGGCGCCATGGAGGAGATGCCGATGCGTGACGATGATGGCGCGCGGTGGCGACCGCGACGGGACGTGGCATCGTCCCTCCCTCCTTCCGATCGACCTCGTCGGTGGACAGGATGAAGTTCGAGGTGGAGCGATAGTTGATACGAACGTCGCGACGCACCAGGGAATTGTCGAAGTTCATGAGGATGGCGCGCTGACGGAGGTGAAAGGGGCGGAAGTACACCCCGCGGCAGGTGTACGGGAGCGCCGGGACGAACTCTTCCACCAGGCGTCGCAGTTGGTCGCAGGGGAAGTACGTCTTGACGCGGAGGAGGCACAGGTCCTGGTCGTCGGGGACGAACGCGTCGGCCAGAATGGAGTGCATGAGGTTGATGCGGTCCACGAGGTTCGTGTGGGTCAGAGGTCGCTTGCGGTGGACCAATATGTCTCCGAGGAGCAGGTACCACTCCTGCTGCGGTTGCTGCTGCTGCTGCTGCGAGCTCTTGACCATCTCGCCGTCGAACAGGGTGTTGTCGTAAAGATCGTCACGGAAGCGCAGGCGCAACAGGATCATACGAGGGAAAAAGTAGCCTTGTTGGACCTTCTTGTCGACCAACACGCATTGGTTGACGAATCCGCAGCGCGTGAGGTACACGAAGTACGGGTTGCCGTTGCTCCTCGTGCAGGCCAGGTGAGGGACGCGGTTCAGGACGTCCGCGTGGCGCTCAAAGCAGAAGTCGTCGTGGTGCCTCTGCACCACCTTGACCCCGTAGTGTCTCTCCAGCTCGTGCAGGATGCGAGCCTTGTCGTCGTCCGATTTGATGTTGTGCGCCGTGCCGTCGCACAGCGAGATGCGACCGACGTGCATGTTCGTGGTCGGATGGGTGTGGATTCATTTCGCGACGCGTCCCACACTTATGCCAAGGGACTGTGGTCCATGGACCGAGGGACGCCGTCCAAGGTGCCACGCACCCCCATGTCGTCGAACACGACCCCCCCGTTGATCGATTTCTCGTCCGGATACTCTCGGATGATCCTGCCGCCGTGCTGCGACGTGGCGAAGCCGCCCCCCTTCACTTCGGAGCGGCTCGTAGGATACGCGGAAGACACGAGCCTGGCCGTTTTCGTCTCGCGTCCGACATTCGTCCCGCCTCCGTTTCTTCCCCCGCGCCCGCCGCGACCGCCATTACCGCTGCTTCCGCCGCTGCGGTCTTCCCGCCCCTCCACCACCACCACCTCTTCATCGTCATCTTCTTCATCCGGCTCTCCTTCGTCGATGTAGCGGAGCAGCTCGTCGTCTTCTTCCTCTATCCCTTCTTCTTCTGCTTTCCGCGTCGAGCGACCGTGAGGTGAAGCGGGGGCGGAGGCGGAAGAAGATGGTTTCCCGATATTCGCGCTCGCCTCACGCTCTTCCTCTTCGGTCGAGACGATCCTATACAGCATCTCCTTCTTCACCAGAACGTGAGCGATCAGGATGAACGTCAGCGAGATGAGGGCATTGAACACCAGGCTCGTCAAAGGGGACGCCGCTCCGCCTGCGGAGGTCTTCACGTGCATCGTGTCGTGTATGTATACCCTTGTCCGAGAAAATGGAAACAAGCGCACGAGTGTCGTGCGTTATTTCGTCGCGTCACCACGTCGTGCCGTCACCCCGTGCGTTAGATCCGGCATATTATTATTGCGTGCCTACGGTATACCGTACAATCGATCCGCACATGTCGTCTCCTTTTCCACAAGCGCTGTCTGTGGGAGGGCAGCAGGACGCGACGAAACTGTCGATGGTCAACAACAACAACCTGGTATTCGCGGCTCGACGATGTCTCTCCGGCATCTCCACGTGGACCACGCGCATGTGCCTGGTGGTCATCATCGTTTCCTTGTCGGTGGCCGCGACGTTGTATTTCCTCAACCTGAAATACGCCGATTCCATCAGGATCCACCGATCGACGATCCGGTCATTGACGCAGGACGTGGAAGACATGAAACGCCGCATGCAGGAACTGACGACGTCCTTGTCACCGCCTTCCTCGTGCGGCAGAAGTAACGGTGACGGCGGCGATCGTACGACGACTTGCGTGATCCGTGAGAATGAAGACGGCCGTCGATCCGACGAGGAGGACGAGGACGAGGAGGACACCGAAGACGCGGACAAGATCCGGCGCATGTTCATGGAGATGCAGGAGTACGGTGACGGCGATGAGGGCATAATGTCCGAGGACGACGCGGACGCGGCCGCCGCGGAGGCCTTCTTGATGATCCACCCGAAGTGCACCGCTTCCTCCGCATCCTCCTCAACCTCCTGTGTCATTTCGGAGATCCAAGAGGAAGAGCAGAAGAAAGCGCGGGCGGAAAAACCGACGGAGAGTCGAGGTGAGACAGATGCGGCGAAAGAGACATCGGAAGGACAGGAAGAGCAGGAGAAGGAGCAGGTGCAGGAGCAGGAGCAGGAGCAGGAGCAGGAGCAGGAGCAGGAGCAGGAGCAGGGACGAGACCGAGAGTCATCATCACGCGACGGTTTACGGAGTATGAAGGTCGCGGAGCTGCGTCACAAGGCGTCGGAGGTGGGCGTCAGCACCCGGGGTGGAAAGGACGAGCTCGTGGAACGCATCCTCGCGAAAAATGTGTGAAAGGAATGTACGTGACCGACGAATGACGAACGAACGCACAAAGATGCCACCGCGAGATCATCAGCGTCGTCCGGCTGCGGTCGCACGGAAGGAGATGTCTGTGGGGGAATATGCGGATCGCGTGGCGGATCTGCACGAGAGGCTGACGAGTCTGCGGGCCGCGAAACATAACGACAGAGCCGCACACAGGTCGCTGGACGCGGAGAGTACCATGTTCTTCAAGTGTCCGCCTCTGACCACGCAGCTCGTGTACCCGCCGGTGGACACCACGAATTGAATTTTATTTTCTTCTTCTTCGTTAACAAGAACGAACGCACTCTTCCTCGCGATGCCCTCTAGTCGCAGCTCGTTTTTTGCGGATTCACATCCCCTCGAGGAGACGTTGTCGTCTTCCGAGAGTAGAAAAGGAGGTGGTGGAGGACTGGGATGCTCGCGCGTCACCGACAACAAGCACTTCGATTGTCCCGCCCGCATGGCGGACGGCAGGCTGTTCACGGATTACAGGCCTCGCGGATCGGTCAACTTCAAGTTCGCGAACAACGACGGGAAGCAATTGGACAGCTACAAGTACCGCCAGTACCTGACCCAAAACGCCGACCGGATCATGCGCGACATGCGGAGACAGGCGTACGACAAGGCGGTGTGCGGGCCTTGCGAGGAGCCCTCCGCGGCGGCGGGTACCATGATGCCCTCCCGGGTCGTGCAAAAGTGCGACGGCAAGGTGTGCACCTTCATGGAAGGACACCCCATGGGAGTGGGCATCGGGCGTGCTTACGGGAAGTCCGGCGTGCGTCATCCCGACGACGCCTCCACCGCTTCGGCAGCAGCCTCCGCGAAGCGAAACAACTGCGGCGACGACTACTACTGCGTCTCTCTCCCCGACGCCGTCGCGTACGATCCCAAAGACGACGAGGACCTGGTGCACGACGGTGACGTCGCGGGTCGCCTCACCATCCCTTACGGCGGTTTCGCCCTGATGGGCGGCGACGCCGACATGAAACACCGGATCAATCGCGATCTCAAACAGTTCCGTGTCCAGGAGGAGAGGCAGAAGGACGATTTGTTCGTGTGAGGTGTGGGTGTGTGTCACGCCCGGGATTTATTTTTTTTCTCTGGGTTGGAAGGAGACAGCGATGAACACGTCTGTGAACCGCGGTGGCGGTGACGTCCGTCTTCGTACCCTGATGTGCTTGACGTTTTTGATCGTGTTCGGCCTGGCGTGCGGGACGGCGGCGGTGTACGCGTGTTTCAGGAGGACGAAGGCCGTCGCCGCCGTCGAGGGTTTTTTCTTCGAGGACGGCAGCGACCCTTTGGAGGGCGCGGAGCAGCGCAAGGTGAGCGCCGAGGACCGGATCTACCGAGCGGACCTCCGAGGGCGGGTAGGGGAGCCCAACACCTTCAACGAGGGCGGACAGGACCTGGTGCGGCGCGTGGTGGACCGACGGATGCTGCACTCCGACCGGCCTCCGTGTACCGTCGCGGGCGTGCGGTTGCCGCTGCACTGGCGGCCCGACGGCACCGACGACCGCGTGTGTCGCCTGAACCTGCCCTACGTGGGCGCCAAGGGCTGTCAGCGCAGCAACGACGACCTGTTCGACGCGAACGTGCTGAAGGACGTCTCCTTCGAGGACCAGGCCCAGCGCTGCCGTTTGGAGTTCAAAGAGGGACTGTCGGAAGCGGACATGCGCGCCTACAAGCAGAAGGTGGATCCGTTCGCCGCGAAGGAGAAACGCAAGAAGGAACTCATCGCGGAAAAGGAAAGACTGGAGGGAATCAGCCGTCGTTTGGCCGCGAGCATCTCTAGGTTGGAGAGAAAGTTCGCGGAACTCAATCGGAAAATCGCGAACCTGCAATGGTATTTCATCAGACCTTACGGCAACGCCACGGAACGGCTGTTGGAGGCCAGGAAATTTCCTGGGGCCTTGAAAATCCTGGAGGGCGACGACCTGTCGACGTCGTACCGTAGGATCCCGGTGAAAAAAGGGAAAAAAGAAGACGAGGACGAGGACGAGGACAAAGATGACGAATACGAACTGCTGGTGTTCGACGAACCGGGGAAGAAGTACGCGGTGGAAGTGACGGCGGACGTGGTGGAGATGGACGTCCTGGTGGTCGCGGGAGGAGGCTCGGGGGGCATAGATAAGGGCAGCGGAGGAGGCGGAGGAGGAGTGCTCATCGCGCGAAAGTTCCTGGCCATGAAGGGCATTTGGGAGATCCGCGTCGGAAAAGGAGGGAAGGCGTCGACCAACCAGACCGCCGTGGGAAACCGCGGAAAAGACTCGTATTTCGGGTTCCTGGTGGCCATCGGCGGCGGGGGGGGCGGCAGCGACCTCAAACCCGCGACGTCCACGGGGGGCAGCGGCGGGGGCGGACGGGTGGCGGGCAACGTGTTCTACAAGTACGGCCAGTTCCACGACACGGAAGACTACAAGTTCAACGACTACAAGACACTCCATTTGGATGACGCCAAAATGTGTGCCGACAAGTGTGCGTCCGAAGACAGGTGTAAAGGCATGACTTTTCGAGTGGGGGACTCGGTGTGTTTTTTGAAAGAAAAACTCGATCCCGCAGAACGTGTGCAACGTAAGCCTGACGAGTTCGAGTCCTGGAAGAAGGTGGACATGGGCATCTTAGAGGGCGGGCGCGCCACGAAACACACGGTGGGATTCCCGGGAGTCGAGTCCTTCGGTCACGACGGAGACCCATCCTACGACAAGTTCCCGTACCCCGGAGGAGGAGGCGCGGGAGGAGAACCCCAATCGCAAGGTTCCGGAGGACCGGGTAAGTCATTCGCGGACATCTTCGGCACCGAGCTGGGCGACGAGGGCGTATTCGCCGGAGGAGGGTCCGGGATGCCGGAGACGGGCGTCAACGAGACCGGCGGGAAAGGCGGAGGCGGGGCCGGGCGCTCGGGGTCCGTGGGCGGCGCGGGCAAACCGGGCACGGGCGGTGGAGGAGGCGGAGTGGGCAAAGGAGACGGAGAGAACGGGGGAGGTTCGGGCGTGGTCGTCCTGCGGTACAAAAAATCATCTTGAGTGAGCATTTCACCTCATGACAAAAAATGACTCTGTTTTTGGACCTCCCTGCCGAGCTGTGGACGGACATCTACGAGTGCAGGAGCGTGCTCCGCTCGACAGACAGGCAGCACCTGCGGAACTGCTGCTCCGCGGTGCGCAGGTGAGAAACCCACGGCATGCACTCTGCATACCGCGATGGAATGCTGCAGCATCCCATGCCGCGATGGATGTCAAGACCTCCAGCATCCCATGCCGCGATGGATGTCAAGACCTCCAGCAGCAGCATGCCGCGATGGATGTCAATACCTCCAGCAGCAGCACATGCCTGCAGGCATGCATACACCCTGGAAAGATAGAATGGAACGGGCATAATCCACTGTTCGTTACACCATGGAAAGATAGAATGGAGCACGGCGTAATTCACTGCTCGTCGGAGCAGGAAAGCGTGGGGACGCTCACGTGTGTGAGCGATCCGAATACACGGCTTCTAGGGTTGATCAATGTGAGTGAAAGCTCTCAAATCTAGAAGGCCGCGATCACAACCTGAACCATTGAAGGAACAGCCGCACTGAAGCGATCGCAGGTCGGAAGTAGGTGCGCATGACCTCGAGGAGGCAGCATCTTCTCCTTCACGCAATTCCTTTCCGAAAAATCCAGACGCACTGGTGCGTTTTGTGATCGATTGTCACGACGAGAAAAGAGGCGTCACGAAGAGGCGTGTTCCAGTCCACCTTTCTTCGCTGTAAAATCGAGCGTCTCGTTTTTTCAGAACGACCCGCTGCTGCTCGGCGGCGGCGGATTCCTCTGATGGGGCGTGCGGCACTCCAGAAGCACCAGGTCGGTCACGAAGGCTGCGGAGGCCGCGGAGGGGGTGCGTCGAAGAAACGGCAGCATCCATTCTTTCTTCCGCGCCGGGTTTCCGCCGTATACCGCGTACGCGCCGTCTCGTAGACAGATCTCGCGAGCGACGTCCTCCGACGAGGTCCGCAGCTGCACCCGGAACACCTGAGATGTCGCATCCCATCGAAGTCTCTCGACGTACACTAAGTCCGCGAAACGTCGGTCCTTGCACAAATTCTCTACGGAGCGCCACGCGAAGGCCGAGGCGTACTTCCCGGCGGAGGCCGCCTTCATCTGGGCTTCCGTCGCGACGGGGAAGGACGAAGCGGAGACGACCAGCGGCTTCAAGATGAGGTCTACCGCGATCTTGGCGGCCGCCTTGAGGTTGCGGGCTTCATCCGCGATCGTCCAACGGAACGTCGGCAGGAGGACGCCGTCTTCGTCAAGGTCGAACGCCGAAGACGATGTATCCGTCAGCGTCTTCATCTTCTTCCTCCTCGTGGTCGTCGACTCCGTCGCCTGGTACATCAGACCGTCGTGACCGCGCATCTTTCGTCTCTCCGCCGACACGAAGGCCGCCGCGGCGGAAGGCCGCCTCCTCGCCTCCGAGGCGACGCTGAACGCGGAGGCGGTGAACGGAGACGAAGCGGACGAGGCGGACGAAGAGGCGCCGGAGGACGGCAATTCCGGTACGGTGGAAAGCAGACAGCATCGTCGCTGCTCCTGCCGCATGTGTCGGGACGTGGTCGGGGGCGTCGGTCGGGGCCGTGCGCCTTATTTCGTCGCTTTTGTTTCTTTTTCGTGTGTAAAGGACGAAGGAATGGCGTCCAATCGCGACAACCCGTGTGACTCGAACATCGTGGTCCCGCAAGACGAGGCGGACACGCACACCCGCCTGGTGATAGACAGTCGCGACAGGAACCTGACGCTGCATCCGACTCCCGACAAGTACTCCTTGAGCCTGGATAACGACGTACGCGACGTGCGCCAGATCCGCCTCATCGCGGCCGAGCTTCCTTCGCGTACCGCGTACCTCATCGACGTCGGGAGAGATACGGTGCACTACCGCCTGGACTCGGATCCCGCGGGCGCCGCCGCTCGTGAAGCCCGATTGGAAAGGGGGAATTATGCGACCCCCGGAGAGCTCGCGACGGAGGTGGAGTCCGCCATGAACGCCACCGCGGACGACGCTTCAACGTTCGCGGTGTCCCACAATCCGAGGACGGACAGATTCGAGGTGGCTTCCAAATTCCCTTTCGTCATGTTGTGTCGCGGAGAGGACCGACCGGACCACGGGGGCGTGCGCATGACCGGCACCTACCGCGAAGGAACGGCGTGTCGTGTGTTGGGCATGCGCAACGCCGATGTGAGATCCGCGGACGACGGTTCGGGGGGCACGCGGCCGCATCTGGTGCGAGCTCCCTTCCGGAAGGATTTCGACGGTGTGAAGGGGGACTACACGGTGCTGCGCGTCGGGGGCGCCACCACGAACGTCGGCGTGACGCCAGGGCTCCACGACAGCTTCGCGATCCTGAAGCCCGACGAACTCCGGGCGGACACCCAGATGTTGCGGGCTTACGTGCACACCTACGATCCACCCGTGTCGCGATTCAACCGTCTGGACGTGTCCTTTCACTCATACGACGGGAGCGCCTACAACTTCCAGAACCGCGACCACCGTCTGGAGTTCCTGCTGGTCAGTCGGAGGCAGCGCAAAATATGTCCCGCGTGATGCGGTGGATGCACATAAAGCACGCCGTCCTACATGTGTGGTGTACACTTCACTACACTACAGAAAGCACGGTCGTTTTCTTTTTCTTTTTCGAGATGGAAGTCGTGTCCCGATCCGCGGTGTGGCTCTTCGACCCCGCACAGGCTCGCGTGGACTACACCAGCACCAAGGAGCTGCGCCTCATCCTGGAAGGCTTGGAGGGGAGGAAGCTGTGTCCGCGAATTCCCATGGAATCCATCCGCGATTTGATCACGTACGTCCACGCAGAAGAGTGTCTGACGGCGGACTGGTTGCGCGAAGTGACCCGGAACGACGTGCAAGACGTCCAGGTCGTGGTATATCGCCCGCTGCGCAAGATCATGGCCATGGGCGTGGTGGTGCCCGAGGCGTGCAAGATGTCCGTGAACGGCAAGAACTGCACGGTGGCCGTGCGGTTCGCCGGGTCACGCACGGAAGAACCCGAGGACTGTCCGATCCACCACTGTCACGCACGCGGAGCTCCGTTGGCGGACGACGATCCCCACTGGGTGAGGTGGCAGGAGGAGTACGCGGCCAAGCTGAGAGCGGCCCAGGATGTCCCTCCGCCTTCGGCCAACCCGACCGCACCGGAGTTGCTTCCGAACGGAGGAGGAGGAGCTCGGAAGACCGGCGGCGGGGCGGCGGGGAGAAAGAAGGCGAGGGCTTGGAAGTCGGGGCGCCCGCTGTTCCCGTGCTTCGACGAGGAGGAGCAGCGCCAGGAGGACTGCATGAGGGCGAGGGAGAAACACGGGCAGGAGGTGTACCACAGCAGCCGGTTCCTACCGGTGGGCATCAAGCGCCGGTTCGTGGACGCCCTCGACGAGATAGGCGCCTACGAGCGCAACCGGGCCGCGGAGCTTTACGACGAGATCCTGGAGGAGAACGAGGCGCTGCGCGCGGAATTACGGGAACTCAAGAGCGGGGGGCGGACGTTGTGACGCGGATCAGGGTGGCGCTTATAAAGCCGACTTGGCTCTTGTTTTCCAAATTCGCGAGATGATCGGTGACCGTCGTTTTTCTTCGGGAGTCTCGTCTCGTGGCGTCAGCCGTCGTCATCCAGGTCCGTCGGTGTCCGTGCGACATCGGCGTCATATCATGACGATGCTGCAACGACAGCAACACGTGAGCGCCTCAGACCCTCATCCTTCGCTGACGGCGACGAACCCGGATGACCATAGCATGTCCGCCATGACGTGCGCGCTGATCGTGACGTGCACCTTCCTCCTCGTGCACTTCATGACGCAAGACGACGACGACGACCCACACTCCTGCTGCCCGAAACAGACGCACGGATGGAATGACGATTTTGCTTGAATGTCAAGTACTTCCGCATCCGCGTTCGCTGTGCGTCTGTGTGCCCCTGCCACGACAGTTTTTCCGTGGCTTTCGAGATGTAAAACAGGACGTGACCTTCACAGTCGAATCCGGTGTAAGCGCAGTCCGACTGTACACCATGGAAAGATAGGATGGAACATGGCGTAATTCACTGCTCGTAAGAACGGGAACGCGTGGGGACAAAGCGACGGAAGGTGACTCCAATGACGGAATGACCGCTCCCTGTTTCATGGCTTCGCAGCGTCTCACTTTCCAGATGCTCATGAGACGCCGTTTTTCTTTTTCTACGTCTTCCGGCGTCCATGGGATGATGCGAGGTTTCGCCCTCTCGTGGCAGCGGGGACACATTGTGTCGTCAGGCGCTCCCACACCACACGTTCAGGACGCCACCGAGGATACGGTTGCGTTTGAAGGCCTCCAGGAAGGCGCGGTACATGGCTTTCACGGACCCCTCGATCTCCTCTGTGTCCGCCTCCGTTGCGCCCCTGCCGGTCCCGTAGCCGATGATGACCGGTTTCGACCTTTGCAACCCTCCTCCTGGTTGTCCTCGAAGGCAGACGATCCGCGGCGCGTGTCAAGGCGCGCTGCGAGATACGAAACTGGGTCATCTTGAGATTGCACCTCACGTCGTTTTTCAGGAACTCCTCCTCCACGACGTCGAGATGCCGCGTCCGTTCTGCCGGGTACGAGAACCATCTCGAGGCCACGTGTGTCTTCACTCCCCCGCCGAAGCATTCAGGACCACGGTGACCTCGGGACGGTTCCGAGAGGGGAGTGGACCTGAGCGATCCTCGTGGTGCGGCGATCCTCACGGCTCCAGGCACCGCTCTCCGAATCGACGGCGTCGTGCGCTACGGGACGAACATTCTGATGGCGTGCTTCATCGTCATCGCTTCCGCGGTCGTAGGCGTCGCGTTCCTGGGAAAACACCTGTCATGGTTGCAGTACGTCACCATCGCCGCGCCGCTTTTGTTTTCTCGTCACATGTGTGAAGAGTGTTGGTTCCATTCCATTCAAGGAACAGCCGCACCCAAGCGATCGTGGAACCAGAGAGAGAGAGAATCATCGGACGTTTGTTCTCCTGAACGCACTTCGAGTGTCCCACGACGAAACGGAAACTGCTGTATTACATTGGCTTGTGTCTGCTCGAACGCGGTCGAGGATCGTGAGATCGAGGACGTTCATCGAAAAAGACGAAAAAAATCAAGAGTTCAAAATATCGTTCAATCTGCGGTGGGCGTGGCTCGAGTTCGACCGTCCGTCCATGCAGTCGGACACCAGCTGTGAGATATCGCGTTCGAACTGTAAACCACATGGGAATCTTTGCAGATTCTTGGACAAGTTCTCCATCGCGACGAGCGTGTCCGAACGGAGCACGAAGGCTCGTCCGACGAATACGTGGAACAGCAAGATCCCGAGGGCGAACACGTCTTCCTCCTCGGGGTAAGTGGGTCCGCCTGTCCGGACCAGGTAGTAGCTGAGCTTTGCGCGGTCCTTGGCGATCGACGGGTCCTCGTTGTGGTCCACGCCCGCGTCCAGTCTCCGTGCGCGTCCGAAATCGATGATCTTGACCGAACCGTCTGCGGCGAAACAGATGTTGTTGCTCTTCAGGTCACAGTGACCGACTCCCACGCGATCGTGAAGTTCGTCGACCGCTCCGAACACGGGCAACAACCATCGACGCACGCGCTCGCGAATGTGAGAGGTGACGTCCCCGTTCATTTGTAGCGTGAGTAGTCGCGCGGTGGACTCTCGGACGAGCGCGTCGTGCAGCGTGCCTCCCGAGAAATATTCCATGACGAGAGCGGCCTCGTCGATGAGGTACAACGGTCGAGAGACGTGTTTCAAGAGAAACGAGCAGTCCGCTTCGTGTCGCCTCCGGTATTTCAGAACGTCGCGGACCAGTCGGCCGACCAGGGATTCCTGCAGGAGCTCCTCCGCCTGTTCCTCGTCTTTGGGTCGCAAGCATCTCTTGACCGCCACCCATCCGTGACAACGATCGCCGACCCACAGGTTCTCTCGCGTCACGCTGCCGTTGCTCCCGACCATCGCCTTCCGTCCATCTTCTTGGGTCGCTTCGAGACGCGCGAGGCACCCCGCCGCTTCCGCGTCTTCTTCCATATTACCACCATTCTGTCGCGGAGAGGTACATGCGTCCGGCAGAGGGGTTCTGCTGCTTCCCACGGATTCCAGCGGTGCGGTCTTGGGAACGAATTTCCTCCTCTTTCTCCTCTTGTCGTCGTCGATCTTCTTCGTCCTCCTCCTCCTCTTCTGCTGCTTCATCACGCGCCCTTCTCTTTGCGACGCGACACGATCGGTGACGGTGACATCCACCGCGGAGCATGCGGTTCGAGTCCGCCCGTGCATTTTGGTTCGAATTGATTACCAGTACAAATCCGCAGCGTGGTCGTTTCTTTTTATACTTTTGTTCACGCACGTCGGAATATTTCCGCGACGTACGACATACCTGAATGTTATGTTCGGATTCGGGTTGTTCTCTCTGCGCTCCTGGATCGTCCTGATCGCGATCGCCGCGCTGAGCGTGCACATGCAACACGTTATAAAGGTCCGCCGGTCCCTCGCCGACTCCGATTCCGAGGGAGAAGAAGAAGAAGAAGAAGAAGAAAAAGGGCGATGAGTGGTGAAATTGTCACACCGCATCGAGCGCGGCAGGCGGTCCAGACCAAGTGCCGGAACCACGAAGCCGTTCGATCCCATCCCCTGTTCAAGCGGGTCGTGACCCTCCTGGCGCCTTACGAAACGTCCATCGCGGAGGCAGGACGTCAGGTGCCGGGACAGCATCACAACCACAATAATCCCCGACGCAGCAGGCAGCCGGCGCCGCCGGCGCACCAACAGAGGTCGCATCCGCCTTCCGAGGGTTTCGTCCCCGTGAAGGATCACTCGACCGCGTCTTGGCGTTATGCGTCGTCGAGGCGCCAAGGAGGAGGCGGCGGAGGAAGGCGTCGCGGAAGGCGCGGTGGTGACGCGGGGGCGACGGCGATGACATCTCTCCCACCGCCCTCTCGTATCACCCCCAAGACCGACGAATCATTCTACGTCGGCGCGTTGAACCGCATCAACCGCTCCAACTACCGCCGCGTCCAAGGAGAGGTCATGGAGTCCCTGAAAAAGACGGAGGGCGAGGACATGTGGCTGCGCGTCCTGGACCTCACGCTGCTCCAGAGCTGCATCCAGGCTTTTTTCGTGGACCACCACGTGAATCTGGTGCGCGACATGGTCAAGGCATGCGATCGCGACGCTCTTCACGAACACCTGGGACGCCGCATGAAGGAGCGCGTGGACGCCTTCGTGACCAAGTTTTTGGACGACACGCTCCCCAACGTGGTGACCAACGTGGCCGGCACGGTGTTGTCTTCTTCGGAAGACGTCGCGATAGGAGACGGCAGCGGCGACGCCTCCGCTGCAACTGCGCGCGCAACCCCGTCGGACGACGACCTCTTCTGTAGGTACGTCAAACACAAGGCGCACCTGGCGGGCGCGAACAAAGCGGTGCTGCGTCTGGAACACGAGAACCCGCACAAGCTCTTGGAATATGCGCGTCGCGTGGGGGAGTGCATCCCGCAGGCCGTGGACCACGCCAGTCTGTTGATGCTGCTGGAATTCGTCCTGGAGTTCGTGGGGCGCGTGAAGAGCGCCCCGGGCAGAGGAGAGGCGCGCTCGTGCTTCGACAAGGCGCAGACCCGCTACGCGGACTTCGGATGCGACCATCCGCAGAGCCGCTTCAAGCTCATGGACGTGCGGCGGGCGCTGTCGACGTCGATGTGACGTGCGGGATCATAAAAAAACGACGGTCTTCCGTCGTGGAAAAAATGACTTTGGAAGACCACTTGAGGAGAGGCGAGGAGTGCGTGTTCGACGACAGCGTCTGTCCGTATGCTGTGGTCCTGGACGGAGAAGAAAACAATCTGGGTCCGCTCGTGCGCGACATGGTCCGGTCATGTGAGGTGGAGAACGTTCCGGTGCCGGGCGGACGCATGGCGGACATGTACTTCTTCACCTTGGCGTACCAGGAGGACGTCCTCGATCAGTTTTCGTCGTCGTTTGACTCGAGGATGACGTTGGTGTCCTACACCATGCTCTTCGCGATTATGGTGCACTGTTTGAAGGAAACGGACAGCGTCGCGCGAGCCGTCGCTCTTTTGGAGCGCTTCTTGTTCATGCTGGACGCACGATTCACCAGAGATCCCGTCGCCGTCAAGGAAGAGTTGAAAAAGGTCGCGACCGCGGAAGTGGAGAGTCTCCGATGATATTATGCATTTTTTTTGCCCGTTCACACCGTGTCTTCTCGGACAGCACGTGACCTGTTCCGGGGCGATGCGGAAGCCGGGAAACAACTCGAGGTGCACTGGACCTTCATCATTCCTCGACTACTCCGTACGCACGTCGTGCGCTCCACCCTTGTTTTCCTTTTTTTCGTGCGTCGCTGTAAACGGCAACGAGATGGAACGGTTGATGCGGAACCTCACGTCTCCGATCGCTCCTCCTCACTTGGAAGACGTCCCCGAGCCGTTCGAAGATGGAGGAGGCGCGGCAGGAGGAGGCGCGGAAGGAGGAGGCGCGGAAGGAGGAGGCGCGGCAGGAGGAGGCGGAGCGGGTATCACGATGCAACAGGTGATCGCCAACGTCCGCGCTCAGGTGAACTCCCGCATCTCGGAGGTGGGCGACATGTTGTCGGGGAAAGTCATGTCCGCCACGGGGGTCGTGGCGGGAAAGATCGACGACATCGCCAGAGAGGCGTCAGGGGAATGCGACCGTCCCATGAAGGACACCGATCGCCACTTCGTGTCCCCGGAGCGTCTGGCGTACATCAACCGCCTGCGCACCTCCGAGCCGACGAAGTTCAAAAAGCTAGGGCAGTTCGCGACGAAATTCGTGGCGGACGATTACGAAGGCGACCGAAACAAAGCGGCGGTAGAATACGTGAAACAAAATCTGACGTCGTGACGTCGACGTTCAGCTGTTCTTTTTCGTCTTCCTGACACCCGGCACCACGGCGTCGCGTTTCGTCTCCGCCGCTACGCGCACGAGCTCGTTCTGGAGGCGCATGAGCTCCTCGCGCTGTAGCCGCCCCGCCTCCAACGCCTGCTCCATGAGCTCCAGACGGTCCTTGGTGTCCACGGAGGTCTCTTGCAGGCGCCTGATCTCGGACATGACCTCACGGACCGCGAGGTCGCTGAAGGTGTTGTTGCGCCACATGACGAACGCATATGTGAGCAGGGACGCGACGAAGACCATCATGTGCGTCTGCTCCTGCAGCTGATTGCGCCACGCGAAGCGGATGGTGCACAGGTACACCGCGCCGTCCAGGGCTGCGGCGACTCCGTAGATCGCGGAGAATAGGAGGAGCTGTGCGGGTTTGGCGTGCCTCTTGGGGTGCTTGTACAGCAGGAAGCACGTGAAGGCGGAGCACGCCAGGAACAGGAACAGCTGGTCGAACGACCAGTCGGTGTACACCTGTCGGAACTGCGCGATGGCGATGTCTCTGTACGAGGCGATTCGCGGGTCCGTCGGTTTGGGGGTCAACAGGTCGACGTCCACGTACAAGCCCCACATGAACGCCACCCAGTCGGGCATCAAGTTCTGCAGGACGCGCTTGCCCCCCAGCAGCCGGAGGGCGTCGCCGGCCGTCAGGTACTCCGGGAACAAGGGCATGGCTGCTGCTGCTGCCGGCACTGTACTCCACGGCGTGTGGATGAGCCGTCGATTTTTTCACGTGCGGCTCCTCGGGGACCGAAGCGAACGCCCGACGCATCCGGTCCCCTCAATCGAAGGCGTGGACGAGAAAAAAAAATTGAATCCGAACGGACGCTTGCCGCTTCCTTACACACATACACACTTCGAGCTATAAGAGGAAAAGATGAACACCGATATAGTGAAAGTGAAGTCGTCCGACGGTCAATCGTTCGACGTGCCCGCGGAAGCGGCGAAAAGGAGCGGTACGCTGATGGGTGTCATGGAGGACCTGGAGATCCCGACGGGTGAAGCCATCCTCCTGCCCAACGTCTCCGGCGAGTACCTGGCCAAAGTCCTCGAGTACCTGATACGACAGGACGCACCCGACGCAGGATGGAACAAAACATTCGTCGAAGAGATGGACGTCCCGACGCTGTTCGAGGTCATTCTCGCAGCCAACTACATGCACATCGAGTCCCTGCAGGACCTGACGTGCCAGACGGTGGCGAACATGATCAAGGGCAAGACCCCGGATGAGATCAGGAAACTGTTCCTCATCCAAAATGACCTCACGTCGCAGGAGGAAGAAGAGATTCGCCGCGAAAATGCTTGGGCGTTCGAATGATGACGCCTCATCTTTTTTCCGCGACCATGACAAAAGGACACACATGGCTTCAGCAGGGACGATCACGGTAGCTGTCGCGGTATCCCTGCTCCCTCTGATCCTGGGAACCCTGTTGTCCTTCGTGACGCGTCGGGACGGAAGCGCGAGCGGACAGAGAGGGGAGACGTGGACGGACGGCCTGCGCCAGCCGGGCTTCATGCCGCCCAACGTCGTGTTCTCCGTGGTGTGGCCGGTGCTGTACCTGCTGCTGGGCGTGTCCGCGGCTGTGGCCGGATTCGGCGTGCCGCCCGAGAAGGCCCTGCTCGTGTACCTCGCACTGGCGGTGAACATGATCTTCAACCTGTCGTTCATCCTGGTCCAGTTCGGGCTGCGCGACCTGCGTTTGGCGGAGGCGGCCACCTGGGGCACCTTTCTGACCTCGGCGGTCCTGGTGCTGGTGTACGCCGCGCCACCCACCAACAGCGGGAATCTCACCGCGACCGCATTGGGCCTCGTGGCGCCGTATGTGCTGTGGCTGGCCTTCGCAACCGTCCTGAGCAGCGCCGTCCGACGCCTGAACCCGGACAGCGTGGTGGACAAGACGAGTCGCCAGAGGATGTGATCGTCGTGGCAGGTTCCCTCCCATGAATTTGAACAATTCCGACCACGACGGCTGCACCGTGTACGTCACGTCTTCTTGCAGGGTGCTGACGACGTATCCCTCGAGCTTTCCGCGAAGCACGATGAAGCTTCTGATCGAACAGCCTCCGTCCCCAAAATACACCGTGTCGGCAAGGACAGTCTGTGTGCTCCAGATCGTCGACTTCGAAAAAATGTCGTCGTCGCGAGGGGTTCGTTTCTTCCAGCTATCCCTGCAGATCGATGTGGACCTGGGAAGCGTCGGTGCACGCCTTTCTGGAGATCCGGGGCAGGTACACCCTGAACAAGGCTGGCTGGCGACGAGACCCCGTGTTTTTCATCGAAGGCCGAGACTTCCGACTCGCTGTAAGGACGTTCCAGAGACCGCCGGACTTCCCTCCACGCGTCGAAGGACAGCATCTTCGTGCGATCTCACGAGTTCTGGATCGAGTTCTTTTTCTTCTCACCTTTATGGCGTCCAATCTACGTCGCAGGCGTAGCACAGCATTTCGGGTGAATGTCGCAAACAATGACCTTCACACGTCAACATAAAAGCCCTCCATAATCAACGGTTATGAACATAATGCGCTGTGAGACCGTGATCGATGCCTGCTCTTTCGCGTGCGCTTTGTGTCTTGCGCCCGTGCTGCTCCCCGTTTACTTCGTCCAGGTCTGTTGCGAGGTGGATGGCGGACGCGAAGGACCGGAAGGACCGGAAGGAATGGAGTACAGGTTTGTGGATTGCGTCTTGAGGTACCATCGGACCATGCTGGCGAGAGGAGAGAGTCCGTCGTACGCCGGGTTTTTGAGTTTTTCGCAACATGAAAAAGACAGGTCGCTGCGGACGCTGAAGAATTACAAGCGCGTGGCGTCCGACATGATGGACGCCATCCGCGGAGAGCGCCTGCTCTACGCCGACGCTCTGGATTTCTGTTACGACCCGCGGAACGCATCCGTCGTCCTGACGTTCGTGACGCTGCTGAGGTACCTGAGGACCGTGTACGGATGCGTGCCGCGGTATTACACCTGGAGGAACTACGTGACCATCCATGATCGTCTACGCCGCGAGGGCGCTACCGGCTTGCCGCTGCTGCTTCTCTCCGCAAAAAAATGAGCGCTTCAATCGCTTTCAATCATAGCGAGTCGCTGCACCTCCCCCGCCTTGTCGCACAGCTCCGGGACGTCGACGAGAGGCACCGCCCCGCCGTCTCCTCCCCCGTAAGGGAATCGCTCGTGGCGGGACCAGACCACATCATACACCGCGGCGACGATGGTCTCGCATCTTCCTCGGCTCCATACGCCTCCGTGACTCCGAGAGCGCAGGAAGTCCAACACGTGATCCGCACTCGCCTGTTCGTCCATTTCTTCGTGTCTCACGTCGTACAGCACCGTGCGGAGGAGCAGCAAGAACTCCAGGGTCGTGGTCGCGGGGAGAAGAAAGGCGTTGTCCACCACGTCCCGCACGACGTCCAGGATGGCTTGGATGGCGGCCGTGCGATGCTGACCCTCCGCAGGAACGAACATGTAGATGTGGCACTCGTCACCTTCTTCCTCCACCTGGATCGTCAGACGGTCGCCGTGAGCTCGGTTGGCCTCGGTGATGGCCCCCAGCACCTCATCCTTTTTCTTCTTCGGGTTCTCGGCGGCGTGTCTGCCGATGACGTGGTACACCGGAGACGCCGCGGTGTTTGCCGCCATTCCACAGACGGACAGCCGGACACGGACAGCCGGCGTGTGCACGGCTTTCGATTTTTTATGGCGTCGTTACACAGACAGAAGAAGATGCCTCTCAAAACCTTTTTCGACCCCGTCAAGGATTACGAGGACGCCGTGGCCGCTCACGAAGCGGCCCGCTCCGCGGTGGACACCGCCAAGCGGATCCTGCGCAGCGCCGAGACCGCAAAGGCGGAGAAGAGCACCGAGCTGGAGGGACTGAAGGAGGAGAAGACGGAGAACCAGGCCGTGGTGGACGGGTCGAGCGAGGCCATCCAGGCCGCGGAAAACGCACGGGATACGGAGATGGCGAACAACGCGCGCTTCGACGGGATGACCGTGAGCGACGCGGAAAACGCAGTGCAGACGGATTTGGACGAGGCCGTGCGAAACGTGGAGTCCCGCCAGGGCGACGTGGATGACGCGCAGACCACTCTGGAAGCCGCGGAGGCCGACGCGAACGTCTTCACGAGATGGGACGCCGCGAGCCAGAGCCTTTCCGACGCGGAGTCCGCCCTTACGACCGCTCGACAAGCGGCGACGGATGCCGCGACGGCCGAGAATGCCGCACGGACCGACCGCGACCACAAATCTACGACCAAAGACGACGCCTCGATCGTCCTGGAAGAAGCGAAGGACCTGGTGACGCAGAAAAAAGAGGACCTGGCGCTCGCGGAGTCTGGAGAAGGACAACTCACGGTGCAAGAGGCTCAGGTCGCCCTGGACGACGCCGACGTCGCCGCGGCCTCGGCGGAGACCGCTTACCAAGACGCCGACGCGGCTCTGGGGGACGCACAGACGGCGTTGGAAGCCGCGGAGACCGCTCGCATCGAAGCGGACGACACGGAGAGCGAGAAAAAGATGGTCCGCGACGAAGCTCAGGTGACTCTGGACGCGGTGACGGTCGAGAAGGACAACCTGACGGTGACACGAACCGAAGCCGAAGACGCCCTGACGTCCGTGCGGTCCGCGGCGCAGTCCGCTGATGCCGCCCTGACCACCGCGAAGACGGCGAAGCACGAGGCGACCGCCATTCACGACACCATCAAGGGCCCCGTCCTGGAGCGCACCAAGTTGTCCGCCGCGGAAACCAGACTCGCGGAGCTGAACGACACGCTCATCCCCGGAGCCGAGACGGCGTTGACGACGGCGGAGCAGGCGCTATCAGATGCGGACATCGCTCACCAGGACGCTATCTTGAGCAGCGCGGTGAACGACAAAAAAGACGCCGTGACCCGTCTCCAGATTCCCATGGAGGACACGCTCCTAGTTCGCGACAGGTGCTCGGTCCGCATCGCCCGCATCAATTCGTCTTTTCCGAAAGAAGACCCGCATTCCTTCGTGGTGGGATTCATGGTCACCATAACTTCGAACGAGCGAAATCGTTACATGGACGTCCGCGTACCGTACGCCGACATCGAGGGATACGACGTCTCCGACCAGGACGGCCAGGGCAAGGAAGATACAATCGCCATATCCGCGGCGTGGAACCTCTTGCGTCCGGCCGCCGCCAAGTGGGTTCGCGGCATCGTGTCGCAACAGAGTCTGTTGGGTAAAAATCTCGAGGTGTGAGGAGATAAGGAAATGGCGCGGAAACGTATGCAGCGTGAGGAAGGACGGTAGGACGGACGACGCGAGTTGTGTGAGCGAGATGACGAAGAACTTTTCCGAAAGTCGCGAACTACTCCTGTCTTCTCTGTCCAATTACTACAATAACGCCCACACCATAGAGAGGGTCCTGCCGGTGATCGCGGGAAATTCGCATACCGTGTCGCTGCGCCTGCTGGATTGGTTCGTGACGAACTACGCCAAGACCTTCAACGTCCACGTCCCGCGAAGTCCTCAGAACGGAGGAGGACACGTCAACGTCTACCTGAGCTACCGGGCGCAACTCAAGGCGTTCTCCAAGCAGCACTTCGACCCCTTTCGCCGCCGGAACCGCCTCATCTACTACTACACCCCCGAGGACTTTGTGGAGACCACCATCGGACAGCTGAATTTCTTCCGTTGGATCCTGCAGAACGACGTCCTGGAGTACGTGACCGCGCACGCCCCCAAGATAGAGGAGGACATGCTCAACATGAAGACCCTGCGCCGAAAGGTGTCCTCCAAAGGCGGCAACGGCGACAAAAAAGGGGTGGACGACGCCGCTGACGACGGGGGAGAAGAAGAGAAAGAAGACGACGAAGGCAGAGAGGAGAAGGAGGATGAAGAGAAAGAGGGAGAAAAAGAAGAGGGAAAACAACGTCACGCCACACCGAAAGTCGAACGTCCCTCGTCCATCCCTCTGCTCGTCCACCACATCCGGTCCAGAGATGTAGACGAGCACGTCGTGTGTTTCGATTAGACGGCGGGTGCGGTTCTCGTTTCCAGTTTATTTTTTTTTATCATAAGATGTCCGTCAAGCCCTTCAACGGCTCGTTGGTGTGTATCTGTCCCTATCCCGGATGTGGAAAAGAAGTCATCAGGACGCACCACGCTTCCATCACAGACGGAGGTCCCTACAGGCTGCGCATGACGGAAGAGGGGGGGTGGGACGTTCCGAAGCCGTGGATCCCCGTGCTGCTCCTGGAAGACGGTAAGTGGACGTGTGTGTGCACATGCATACCCCGCATCCTGCTCTGTCTCCCCCTGCGTGCATTCATGACTTCGCGAGCACCATGCATCCTGCTCTTTCTCTCTCTATGCATTCATGGATTGCCTGAACGTGCACACACACCAGACATCCTGCTCTCTCTCTCCTCTCCCTCCCTGCGTGCATTCATGGGATCGCGAGGGATTGCCTGGACGTGCACACACACCACATGCACCACATGCATCCTTCTCTTTCTCTCTCTCTGCATTCATGGATTGCCTGAACGTGCACACACACCAGACATCCTGCTCTCTCTGTGCATTCATGGATGACCGCGTGGATGTGCACACACACCATGCATCCCTGTGTGCATTCATGGAACGCTTGAACGTGCACACACACCATGCATCCCTGCGTGCATTCATGGATGAACGTGTGGACGAGCACACATGCATCCCGCTCTTTCGTGAAATTCACTTCGGTCCTCAGGGAGGTTGAACACGGGAGGAGGTGGCCAGGAAACACCGGCGTACCGCTTCAGGACAGAGATGAACAAGCACTACAAGAACGTCCATCAGGTGTGAGCGTGGCGCAACCAGCTGTCGCTGTCGTCTTCGTCCACCTTTCCACACACCACGCGGTTCCCGTGTCCACCCACAGGGCATCGTCTCCCCTCTGTTACGCAACACCATGATAGGCGAACCCCTCAAGCTCACCGCGGAGTGCGAGGGGATGCGGACGGCCGCGAAGCGACAGGTGAGCGAGCGAAGGGGGGTGCTCTTGCTCGTGTCCGTGTTCGCCGTGAATCTCTTGCGACCCCCCCGTGCTTGCTTTTCTCTCGGTCGCAGACGAGCGAACCACTCGTCACACAGACAGACCTGACCAACCTCTCGCGACAGCTGGAGGACATCAAGAGACGCCTCACCGAGGGGATGGCCGACAACACTCGTGACGGAAAGGAGAACGAGAAGGAAGCCAGAGTGGAAGATACGTTTGACGACGACGAACAGAGCTGCTACTCCGAGGTACGTCGTCTCCGTCTCTTTTTCTGAGAACTCGCTTTTTCCATAAATATTTTTGTTCTTAGGCGAATGATCATTTTTTTTCTTCACGCGCAGCACTCGTCTGACCGTGACTTCGTGGACGAGACGTTCGAAGAAACGGACCCTGCGACGGTGAGGCAGCAGATGGATGAGTACAAAGCGGACATAGCCGCTCTGTTGGGACGATCCAGGCCAAGATAGACAGTGAAGTATTACACTTGACCCCTTATATGATTGTCATGCTGTACATCACGACGCTTGTCTTATTTTTTATGTTTCCAGACGATGTTATATATGCCATTCCTTCAAAGAATTATTATTACATGCACGGTTGGTCTGGAAAAACATATGCGCCGTATCTGTGTGTTCCTGAATCATACTACATAAACAAACAACGTCAACGTCCTCCTTGACTGGGTCGTCAGTGAACTCTATCGACCAGCGCTGCCGTGGACCAACTTGGTCTTCTTGCTCGTCGGCGGGCCTTGGGACTGCAGGGGAAGCGGTGTTCAGTATTAGGTGTTTAGTATTACACCATGGAAAGATAGGATGGAACATGGCGTAATTCACTGCTCGTCAGAGCAGGAAAGCGCGGGGATGCACACGTGTGTGAGCGATCCCGAATACACGGCTTCTAGGGTTGATCAATGTGAGCGAGAGCTCTCAAATCTAGAAGGTCGCAATCACAACCTGAACCATTGAAGGTACAGCCGCACTGAAGCGATCGCAGG
>Ga0209937_1000130_pt1 | contig 25197 bp, 25 predicted proteins | sample SalPon1_B_H2O_MG_FD_185699 | JGI IMG/M metagenome (GOLD analysis project Ga0209937, IMG submission 185699) | Salt pond water microbial communities from South San Francisco under conditions of wetland restoration - Salt Pond MetaG R1_B_H2O_MG... | ecosystem: Environmental > Aquatic > Non-marine... | reverse complement strand
TTTTTCGATCTCTGGAACAGAATACTCTCCGGATTCATAAATCTTAACAATTTTCAACTTAAAGTCTTCAGAATAAATTCGTCTTGGTTTTACTCTTTTACCGTTTTTTAGCATCTTTGAAATGTTTAAAAGCGGTCAACCTATATCAGGGAATGACAAATAGAAACAAGAAATTATGATTATTCCTAATTGTAAAAACTTACTTAAAATATAATTAAACTCTTTGTCCTTCGCGACCCTGCCAGACGGCAGGCTGGTCTGTGGTAAATATAGGAAGACCACAAAATTGACTATATGAGATGTATTGACAAATAGCAAAAAGACCAGAAAACATCATTAAATATTTGAAACCTATCAAATAAGTAAAAAATGACAACACAAGACAAGCATAAAAAACTTAAAAAGCGCTTTTGGATCAGTGGTGGAATTGGTTCTTTACTGCTGGGAAGCGGATTGAGTGCTATTGTAGAATGCGGATTTTTGAAACATACTGATGCACCGGATTGGCAATGGATCGCGGGTGGAACTTTGGCTTTAATAGTTTTTATGTCTGGCGTAAATTTGTTATTTGATTCCTTTCATCATAAATTAAAATTAGAAAAAGAAAATGAGTAAAAATGATAAACTAAACCGATTAAAAGACATCATCAAACCTTATGTGGAAGATACGCAAAAACTCAACAACATTGATGAATCCACAAAATTCATTGATGATCTGGCCATCAATTCCGCACATTTAGTGGATATCATCTTAGATGTAGAAGATGTGTATGATATCCGAATAGAAAATGAGGAAATGGAAAATATGCTGGACGTAGGTACAGCGCTTCAGATCATTGAAAGTAAAACCCAATGATCTTTATAGGAAATGATGTTATTGATCTGTCTTTCCAGGATCAGCTATTCAGGCAATTTAAAAACAGCCGATTGAATCAAAAGATTTTCAGTGCTCAAGAATTAGCTATTATTGTTAAGGAAGATAATCTTACATTATTGAGAAGATGGACGATGAAAGAAGCTGGTTACAAGGCATACCAGCGCTTATATGAGCTTCAACCGAAGTTCAATCCGGCAAGCATTCATACGGAAATAAGAGATCTTTACTCGGGATTTGCCACAATTGGTGATCATCGGTTCAAATTAAAGACCGAGCAAAATGATGACCTTATTTATACCTATATTGATAATCATCAATATCCGCAAATTACTTTAGGTTACAGGTCAAGAGAAGATTTGATCAAAAAATTATCGGATTATTTCTCAGCCCGAACTGTATATATCAGTAAAGATTCACTCAATATTCCGTCTATACTTATTGACAACAAGAGTAAGCCGATCAGTTTAACAAGTCATGGAAGTTTTCAATTAGCTATGTTCCCATTGTATTAAATTGTTAATTATTTGACAGACAAAGAAGATTGGCATTTAAATTGTTTATTTTTGATTAAATAATTAGTATGAAATCAATACTTTATATATTATTTGTATTGGTCGCATTGCCGGTCTATTCCCAACTTGACAGGAACTCTGGAAACGACAATACCGGAGGCATCTTAAATTCTGGTCGAAGTTCAGGAATGGGCGATTATAATATTCCAGACCGATCAAGTTCAGACGAGTTGTTGCTTCCTAAGAAAGAAAAAGGAGTAAAATTTGGCGAGGGCGAGAAATTCGCTGACACTTCCGCTGAGTTTGAAAAAAGGCTTAATCGCTCAGCATCCCAAGATGAGAAGAAAGTAAAGGATGATTTCAAAAACGATATGGACCTGGGAGAATTCGTTGTTGATGAAGATGCTGTTCGTATTGTCTGTAGGGATCATATGCAATATGATGGTGATAGAGTTCAGGTACGTGTCAATGGAAAAGTGGTCATTCAGAACATTCTTTTAAAACCTTCCTATACTAAGATCGACCTACCACTTAAAGAAGGTTTTAACAAAATCGATTTCGTAGCTTTAAATCAGGGAGAATCAGGACCTAACACAGCTGAGTTAAGGATTTATAAACCTGATGGTGAACTAGTAACCGCTAATATCTGGAATCTTCTTACGGGAGTAAAAGCTTCAACCGTTATTGTTAAACCAGCTCAATAAAAGGTCTTTCAAAAATTTTATCTACTTGATATAGGCTCTTAGTTGTTGTTTTGCTTTTATCCCAGAACATTTAAAGTCCAGGAACCTATATCTTGACAATTCTCAATCATAGATCTATATCGACAGTTCTTTCATATAAAAAAGTGCCGAATCAGAGACCCGGCACTTTCCCAAAAATAAACAACTCTAATCTAAGCTCTAATGCATTATCTTATAGCGTCTCTCATTATTCCAGTGTTTTTTTCTTCCTTTCTGAACATCACTTTCAGCGATTCCATAATTTCTTGAATTTGATATCATCGTTTTCATTTTATCTGATTTTATTGATTTCTATCTGTAAGACGACCAACTATTAAAATTGTTACACTACTATGTAATAAAAGGTAGTTTTTATTATTAAATTCGATAAATTACATATCATCTAAAGTGATATATTTGCAACATATGATATCTAAAAAGACGAAATATGCCATCAACGCTTTGGTATATCTAACAAAGAATAGTCATCGTTCACCCATTGTCATCAGTGAGATCGCGGAGGAAGAACATATCCCTCAAAAATTCTTGGAAGCCATTTTATTAGATCTCAAAAAAGCAGCCATTTTATCTAGTAAAAAAGGGAAAGGTGGCGGTTATTATTTATTAAAAGAACCTTCAGAGGTCAATCTTGCCGATGTCATGCGTTTATTTGATGGACCTATAGCACTTCTTCCCTGTGTCACTTATAAATATTATGAACGCTGTGAGGAATGTAAAGATGAAGCCACTTGTGGAATAAGGGATGTTTTTTATGATGTAAGGAATAAGACCGTGGAAATGCTAAAAAGCGCCGATCTGGCATCTATCGTAGAAAGGGAAGACCTATTATCTGAAAAGATCTGGAATAAATAACCTTATACACTTTAATGTCTATTAATTTGATAGACAAACTTATATTTGCCATCGCAATCATCACTTATGGACATTGATGTAATAATAACCTTATCAGTTATCGGGATAGCGATAGTACTATTTGCCACGGAGGCATTACGTGTTGATATCGTTGCTATTCTGATTATGCTTACATTGATGCTGACCGGTGTTATAACGGCTGAACAAGGTGTGGCCGGATTCAGCAATAAGGCTACCATCACTGTCGCTTTCATGTTCATTCTCAGTGCCGCTCTGCTCAAGACCGGCGCTTTGCAATATACGGCGCATAAATTATCAGACACTTTTCGTTACAACTTTAATCTGGGCATTGTCCTGATGATGGTGCTCATAGCCATTATTTCAGCTTTTATCAACAATACACCTGTCGTGGCCATCTTTATCCCGGTGATCATACAGATCGCGCATTCCTCAGGACAAAGCCCCATGAAAATGTTAATACCGCTTTCCTTTGCATCTATTTTTGGTGGTATGTGTACTTTGGTAGGCACATCAACGAACATTCTGGTTAGTGGAATAGCCGAGGAAAAAGGATTAGATCCCATTGGTATGTTCGAGATGACACCGGTAGGTTTGGTACTGCTCGCCATCGGGATCATGTATATGCTGATCATTGGCAAAAAGTTACTTCCAAATAAAAAAAGAAGTGATGATGAACTTACGGAAACATTCGATGTCAAAGAATATATTACTGAGATCGAGCTGCTTGAGAACTCTAAAGCTGTTGGCTGTAAGATCATGGACTCAGACCTGATCAGGAAAATAGACCTTGACATTATAGAAATAAGGAGGAATGGCAGTAAGTTCACCTTGCCACAAGGAGACTTTATACTTAAAGCCGGAGATATACTTAAGGTAAGGTCAAACGTCAAACGCATCAAGGACCTAAAGGATAAGGTAAAGGTAGATGTTACATCAAGACTGAAAATAGGCGATGACGACCTCAGAGGGAAGTTTTCAACCCTGGTAGAAATGGTAGTAACTTCTAATTCTGATATCAATAATAAAACCCTGAAAAGCATTGACTTTAGGAGGAAGTACAGAGCCATTCCTCTGGCCATCAAACATCGGGAAGATATCATCCACGATAATCTCTACGAAACACCCTTAAAATCCGGTGATATTATTTTAGCTGAGGTTAAGACCCATTTTATTAAAGAACTTAAAAAGTTAGAGAACAGTCAGGAAGCTCCATTCGTTCTTTTATCTGAAGATAAGATCACAGATTTTGATAAACGCAAGTTCATCATCGTCATGTCAGCTATCTTTGGGATGATAACGTTAGCCACCTTAGGACTCATTCACATCATGGTAGGAGCCATATTGGCTGTTATGCTGCTCGTATTGTTCAGGGTCTTATCCATGAAAGAAGCCTATGAGGCGGTTAACTGGAAGATCATCTTCTTACTGGCAGGAGCTTTAAGTTTAGGCAAAGCCCTTCACAATACAGAACTCGACCTCAGCATCGCCTCCTTGCTTATAGATGAGCTAGGCGGATTTGGTCCAGTAGCCGTACTTTCTGGGCTTTATTTTTCCACGTCCATGTTAACGGAGATCATGTCCAATAATGCTTCAGCTGCACTTATGGCACCTATCGCCATTGCCACGGCACAGAGTTTAGGCGTTGATCTCATGCCGTTTATAATAACTGTGACGATCGCCGCTTCGGCAAGCTTTATGACCCCTATTGGTTATCAGACCAATACCATGGTCTTCAGCGCAGGTCAGTACAGGTTTAGCGATTTCTTCAAGGCAGGTGTTCTCCTGAACCTAAGTTTTTGGATAGTATCTTCCTTTTTGATACCCTGGATTTATGGGATGATATAAATGATCTATATGAAAGCAGAACACACAAAACATCTACTCAAGTTCAAAAAGCCCGGCGGAACCTCTCGAGGCGTTTTGACGGAAAAGGAGACATGGTTCATTAAAATAAAAGATGAAAATGGAAACACCGGAATTGGTGAGTGTGCTTTATTTAAAGGATTGAGCTATGATGACCGTCCGGATTATGAAGCTACATTAGAATGGGTTTGTAAAAATATCGAATTGGGAAAGGATCAACTCTTGAAAAAGATAAATGAATTTCCATCTATACAAATAGGCGTGGAAACGGCATTTTTGTCGTTATCAGGAAATGATCGGCAGCAATTGTTCAATACAGATTTTTCAAAAGGCAAGCAAGGAATTCCCATCAATGGATTAATATGGATGGGAAAACCCGATTTTATGTACGATCAGATCGATCAAAAGCTCGAACAGGGATTTACTTGCCTAAAGCTGAAGATCGGCGCATTAGACTTTGCTGATGAGATCGATATCTTACGATCTATAAGAAAACGTTATTCTCCAGATGAACTTACCCTACGCGTAGATGCTAATGGAGCTTTTAGACCATCAGAAACAGCGCATCGCCTGGAAGAACTTTCACGATTGGGAATTCACAGTATCGAGCAACCCATAAAACCCCGATTCGTAGATGAACTGGCTGAGCTATGTCTGGATACGCCACTTCCTATCGCCTTAGATGAATCATTGATCGGCATTACTGATGTAACAAAAAAGCAGTCTTTGCTACAAACCATTAGACCAAAGTTCATCATTCTAAAACCAAGTCTGGTAGGTGGATTTTCGGGTACGGATGAATGGATTAATGAAGCGGGCAAACTTGATATCGATTGGTGGATAACCAGTGCATTAGAGAGCAATATCGGGTTAAATGCAATTGCACAATACACATCCACTAAAGATATTGATAAGCCACAAGGTTTAGGAACCGGAGGCTTATTCACGAATAATATTGAAGGACCGCTGGAAATAATAGGAGAGGAACTGTGGTTCAATACGGATAAAAGCTGGAGCATCAACTTATGAACATGAATAGAACACTAGATTTTTTTAGGAATGGTTTTAATGGTTATCACGAATGGTGGCGTTATTTGGCAGGTGCGCTCATCATTTTTATCATTTGGCAAATCGGCTCGATCCCTTTAGCAGTAGCTGTTTTTTACAAGAAATTTCAAGATAACAAATCAGATTTTTTTCATACGACTGAAACTTCTGATCTTATGAACATACTACCACCTAATCTGACTTTCTTCCTTCTATTGCTTTCCTTTGTTTTTGGGTTAGCAGCGGTATATTTTATGATCAGGGTCCTTCATCAGCAGAATATTTTAAGCTCTTTAACAGCAAGGTCGAAGTTCGATCGGGGTCGATTCTTGTTCACCTTCACTTTGATCGCAGTTTTGGCCATTATAGCAACTTTAGTGGATTATCAATTGAATCCGTCTCATTACGAGGTTTCTTTTGAGTGGCAAAGCTTTCTTATCCTTGCGTTCATAGCTATTGCCATGGTTCCCTTACAAACTACCTTTGAAGAATGGTTCTTCAGAGGTTATCTAATGCAAGGCTTTGGATACATCTTTAAGAACAGAGCGGTTCCTTTCATCGTCACTTCGTTATTTTTTGGTTTATTACATATTGGAAACCCGGAAGTTGAAAAATTAGGATATATCGTGATGGTCAATTATGTTGGCGTCGGATTTTTTCTGGGTATACTTACGCTGATGGATGAAGGACTTGAGCTGGCCGCTGGTTTCCATGCCGCTAATAATTTGATCACCGCACTATTGGTCACCGCAGAATGGACGGCTTTTTCTACGCCTTCTATCTTAAAGGACGTATCAGAACCGGAAGTCGGTTTTGATGTACTTATCCCGGTCTTAGTGGTCTATCCTATAATTGTCATCGTCCTAGCTAAAAGATATAAATGGACGAACTGGCGGCAAAAATTATTCGGGAAAATCAAGCTTAACGATGATTTTACAAATAATTTGCAAGAAAATTAATTTTTTCCATAACTTAGATTTTTTATATTGTGCAATGTATGGATAAAGAAGAAATCACAGTTCACCCTGAATTTAAGATAAACGGCCATCATTTTGAGACAGATCACTTGAAAAAACTTGCCTACAGTTTTATCAAAGAAGGTCAGGACCACGAAGAGGTCATAGGGAACTTCCTGCTGGACTGGCTTAACCCGAACTATGATACCATAAAACTTAGAACATCCGGTTCAACTGGTGAACCTAAGGTCATTTTCGTTGACCGTGAAAAAATGGTACAAAGCGCAAAAGCGACCGGTAAACACTTTAAGCTTCCTCACGGCACGACCGCATTATCCTGTCTGCCAACCGAACATATCGCCGGGAAGATGATGCTGGTGAGAGCAATGGTCCTGGGCTGGAACCTTGATATCATCAAGCCATCGGCCACTCCACTGGACAGCGTCTATAAAACCTATGATTTCTGTGCGATGACACCTTTTCAGCTTGATCATTCCTTTAGCAGATTGCATCTTATAAAGAAATTGATCATCGGTGGAGCTCCCGTTTCTGAAAAGCTCATAGATAAACTACAGGATAGTTCGCCCAAGGTCTATGAAACCTACGGAATGACGGAAACGCTCACGCATGTCGCTACAAGACGTCTTAACCCAAAGAAAAAGAACATTGAAGGTGTAAAACCCTTTAAAGCTTTACCGAACGTAAGTTTTGACACTGATAAAGACAGATGCCTGATCATAAAAGCTCCTAAACTATTGGACGAGCCAATAGCTACTAATGACATCGTGGAATTGCTTACCTATAAGAAGTTCTACTGGAAAGGCAGGAAAGATAATATCATCAATTCCGGAGGAGTAAAGATACATCCGGAAGAAGTAGAGAAAAAGCTAGAGCCTGTTCTTTCGCAGCGCTTTTTCGTTAGTTCTGTGGGTGATGATGCGTTAGGTGAAAAACTGGTACTAATTGTAGAGACCGGATTTTCTGAAGACCTGGAATCAAAGATACACCAAAGTATAGATCGTTTACAAACATTAGATAAACATGAGAAACCCAAAAAGATCTATATGATCGAGAAGTTTGAAGAAACCGCAACCGGTAAAGTAGACAGGATAAATACAATTTCAATTGTAGATTAATATTTTGAAAGCATTCTATTGATTCTACTACTAATCAATAAAAAAAATGCTTTATAAAATCGTTATTTCCTTTTTACTCATAGGCATCAGCCTTCATGGACAAAAGAAAAACAGACCTTCAGCTTTAGAAAATGACAAGTTCTTTACCAGAAATGGTCATGAAATGCTTTATGGTGGCGATGAACCACAGCAGGATTTTGTGATCGATAATTTAGAACTGGAGAAAGACCAATTCCACTATGGTTTAGGCAGAGAACATTTTCCTGCGCTGATCAAGCCAGAATTTATTACGGTGCAACAAGCAGATAAAAGATGGACAGATTCCAGTAGATTTCTATTAGTTCATTATCAAGATGAAGCAAAGGCTTATTCGGTAAGGGATTTGACAAGACACGAGATCGTCAACGATTCTATTAATGGTCAACCTATCATGGCAGCTTATTGTATCTTAGCTGATCTTGGAGCGGTTTACAACAGAAAATACGATGATAAGGTCTTTACATTTGGTCTAAGCGGTTATACTTATTACGATCCTAAAGTTTGGGATGGTTTAGACGGTTTTGTTTTTTGGGACCGAGAAACAGAAATCCTATGGTGGTCGATGATAGACAAGGCCATATCAGGGAAGATGAAAGGCACACAATTGCTTTTGCACGACAAAGAACACTGGAAAGATACCACCTGGGAAATTATCAGGAAAAATTATCCGCATGCTCAGGTCCTACGTTCCGGTCAGGATATGGAACCACCAGAGCAATGGCGGTCCTATGAGGATGTATCTTCAATTATTGAAAAATATCAAAAAGAATAACCCAAAATTTCATCTATTCCCTATTTTTGAGAATATGATAGAATTGAAAGACCCTTACACGAATACGATATTCCACAAGTTCGAATTAGATGATAGAGCGAAAACACGTAGCAAGATCGATGCGGCCCAACATGCTTTTCAAGAATGGAAAAAAAGCTCATTTGATACCAGAGCTAAAGTACTAATGAATATTGCCGGTCAACTCCGAAAGCAGAAACATCATCTTGCGGATACTATTACGAAGGAAATGGGGAAACCTATTTCCCAGGCGAGGGCAGAAGTAGAAAAATGTGTCTGGGTTTGCGAGTTTTATGCAAAAAAAGGAACGGAATTCCTTGCGGATAAAATTATATCTACCAACGCCAGCCGTTCTTATATTTCTTATCATCCTTATGGAGTAATACTGGCGATCATGCCGTGGAATTATCCGTTATGGCAAGTCTTTCGCTTTTTGGCACCAGCGATAATGGCGGGAAACGTCGCTTTACTTAAACACGCGCCAAACACCTTTTTATCGGCTAAAAATATAGCCGACGTAACTAAAAAAGCCGGCTTGCCAGAAGTTAACTTCCAGAACCTTTTCATCGATGTGGAACAGGTGGAAGCAATAATCGCCGATCCGATCGTGAATGCGGTCACCTTTACTGGAAGCACGACCGCAGGAAGCAAAGTAGCTGAACAAGCCGGGAAAAATCTCAAAAGATCTGTGCTGGAACTCGGTGGAAGCAATGCGCTGATCATCTGTAAGGATGCTGATATTCATAAAGCTGCAAGGACTTGTGTCAAAGCCAGGTTCCAGAACAACGGGCAAAGTTGCATTGCCGGGAAGCGACTTTTTGTGCATGAAGATGTACAGGATGAATTCATTTCAAAATTAGTTGACGAGGTAAGGCAGTTAAGGGTAGGTGATCCTAAAATGGAGGAAACCTATATATCTGTTATGGCTCGAGAAGACCTGGCGTATGACCTTAAAAAACAATTGGATGATGCCCTGGAAAAAGGAGCTCAGCTCATATACGGAGGAAAACAAGATGGTTCTTACTTTGAGCCCACAATTTTAATCGACTGTGATGATGATATGAAAGTAATGAAAGAAGAAACCTTTGGTCCATTGTTGCCCGTACAAGCTTTCTCAGTTGAAGATGAGGTGATAAAAAAAGTGAACGGATCGAGATATGCCTTAGGAGCTTCCGTTTTCACCAATAACCAAACAATCACAAAAAAGATGATCGCCGAGCTTAATGAACCATCGATATTCATCAATGATCTTGTAAAGAGCGATCCGCGATTACCTTTCGGAGGTTACAAAGACTCAGGCTATGGAAGGGAGTTGGCAGAAGAAGGAATTCGTGAGTTCTCATTGATAAAGACCGTTTATCATAAATGATAATGAGTTTTTTGTCCCTTGTATTTTTTTTCCATCCGATCAAGATAGCTTCAATAACAAAAATATCTTCAATAGTTCTTCAGGCACTATTTTTTATCTGAATTGTTCATCATCTTACCGATAACGAATACATGCGGAAAAGTAACAGCAGCGATGAACGCGAACATCAATGCATAGAAATAATCCTTCTCGTTCAGCAGATACACCAATATGAGTAATCCAGCAATGGAAACCAACCAATAAAGTATTGATTCTTTGAAATAATTGATCAGTGTCTGTTTGGTTATACTTCCGTAGAGGAACTTGAGTTGGTCTCTTATGGAAAACAAGCTATGCCAGAATATGAAATAAATTGCAAAACCTAATATCAGACTACTCCATTCAAAGAGGAAGAAAAGACTGAAAAGCTGAAGTAGCTCCAGTGGTATTCTATTTGCAAAATCCCTTTTGACAACTCCAAGTAGAACAAATCCTGCTAGCACCAGCGTAAATGATACTTTTGTGATGTCAAGAAGATATTGATCAATAAATGCGTGCTCACTTATCTGTTGGATGATATCAACAGAAAGTTCAGCATTCAACCATAACAGCAAGAATAAAATAGCGATACCGTATACCGAATAGAACGTAAGTTTTACAATATGGTTTATTCCGCTTAAAGTGTCCGACCAATGCTGTTCACCGAAGTGATAAGCACTGATAAGGATAAAAAGCCACAAAGCTAATTGAGGGAGAATGATAAATAGGACCAACGTAAAAAGGACCACGGCTAAATAAAGAAGGACCGACCTTTTAAGATCAAATTTACCGGATGAAATCTCTTTGAACTTTTTTATGATGGCGATATCATTAGCGCCATGAACAAGTCCGATACTAAGAATGAGAACAACGCCTATAATATCCTGATAGGAAGAATGATGGCCTAATGCAACTAATGAGAATAAAAGAAAACAAACGATTATGTATCGAAAATAAAATGTCACGACGCAAATTTATATAAAAGTTTTGTTAAACAGAAATATCTTTGTTCAATTAAATATTATTTTTGGTTTAACAACTCAAAAATTTATTAAGCTATGAACTATTTAATTACATTACCTAATGCCGTGGAAGGTATTGCAGATGCGGCAGAGATTTTTGGTGGAGATTTTAATCTTGACCAGGCTATCGCATTTACATTCTTTATCGGCTCAATGGCTATGATGGGAGCTACAGCTTTCTTCTGGCTAGAGATGAGAAATGTTACAGCGAAGTGGAGAACATCACTTCTTGTATCAGGATTGATCACTTTCATCGCAGCAGTACATTACTACTACATGAGAGATTATTTTGTAGCATCAGGTGAATCACCAACATTCTTCCGTTATGTGGACTGGATCCTAACAGTGCCTCTTATGTGCGTTGAGTTCTATCTGATCACAAAGAAAGCTGGTGGTAAACTCAGTACTTTATGGAAATTGATTGCTGCCTCAGTTATCATGTTAGTAACAGGTTACTTTGGTGAAGCAGTTGCCGTAGATAATCCAACTGCACAATGGGTTTGGGGATTGATCTCTGGTCTTGCATACTTCTACATTGTTTATTTAGTATGGGCTGGTGAAATTGCCAAATTAGCTGCGAACTCAGGTGGAGCTGTTAAAAAAGCGAACAATATTTTAGCCTGGTTCGTATTAGTCGGTTGGGCCATTTATCCAGTAGGTTATATCCTGGGTACTGAAGGTGGTCTTTTTGGAATCAATTTTGGTGTAGATGCTGGTTTCATGGATGTTGTTTATAACATCGGTGATGCTGTTAACAAAATTGGTTTCGGTTTAGTAATTTATTCACTTGCAGCGTCTGAGAAATCAGACAATAAAGCAGAAGCAAAAGCAGCTGCCTAATTGAAAGCTAATTTTTAAAAGTTTTAAAAACCACTTCAAATGGAGTGGTTTTTTTTATTTGATTGAAAAAATTTTCGTGTGTCGATAAACAACGAAAGTTAATTGTTTACAAAATAAATTTATTGAATAAATTCAATGAAATAAGTTCTATTATATTCGAAAAAAATAAAATTATGAGACAACTTTTTTTAACTCAAATTGTAGTAGTATTACTTCTATTATCGTCATGTAGCGATGATGACAATTCAAGCCAAAATACTGAAATCACTTATGACCTTGTACAGAACAATAGTTCTAATGTTTCTGGAAATGCAACTTTCAGAGAAATTGAAAATGGTGATGTCGAGCTTGTTATAACACTCAATAATGTTGAGAATGATGCGGATCATCCGGCGCATATTCATTATAATTCAGTTAATGAGGGTGGTGATATTTATGTTGATCTAAATAATGTACAGGGCAACACCTCCCAGAGTATTACGAGGTTTAACGAGGACATAGAAGGAATTCCACTTGATTTTAATGACATAACTTCCTTAGATGCTCATATCAATGTACATCAAAGTCCTGATAATTTAGATGTCATCGCTCAAGGAGAAATCGGTATTAATGCGGGTTCTTCATCTAATGATAACGGTGGAAGTGGCGGTTATTAAATTCAATTTTAAAAAAAAATCAAATCCAGATAATAAAAAATTATCTGGATTATTTATTAATTATTAGATATCGTACTTATTCTTCAACTTGCAGATAAAAATTTGGTTGGGATTAAGGATTCAGAAATTCTCCAACCCAATCATCTTCTGCTTTGAACAAAGCGCGGATATGGTTAGGTCTTTTTAATTGTAGATATTCAATAGTATCAGGGACAAGTTTGAGAACCATAAAGTAATGTTGATCGCCATAGTCTACTTCATCGGGATTCCTTAAAGGGGTTCCCGGAGCTTTCTTTGTAATAAAATCACGCTCTGCCTTTCCCTGAACACGACTCCAGCGATCTTCGTAATAATCACCTTCTCTCATCATTTCCATTTGACCGTTTAAGGTGATCTGCATCAATTTTTTATGATTATACATCACGATAGAGGCGTTAGGGTTCTTTTTCAGTTCTTTTACCTTATTGCTCCGCGCATCCGTATATATGATAGGTTGATGTTCATTGACCACATCTCTAAGAACTACAGTTCGCTGATGAGGTTTTCCATCAGCGACCGTAGCGAAGTAGACATAACGGAAATCATGCTTTTTTTTCAGGTAGCCGAACTTCATTTCGTCTTTTAGATCATTAAAAATTTCCTGTAACATGCTTACATCTCTAATACAACGCGGAATCTCGCATCATTGTTCATCATTCTATCATAAGCTTCTTGCGCTTTCTCCAGCGGATAAGTTTCTATCATCGGAAGTGTAGAAAAGAGTGCACTGAAATCTAAGGTTTCTTCTGAATCAGTAGCGGTTCCACTTGGCCATCCGGCTATAGATTTTCTCCCCATTAATAGGTCAAGTGGACTAACTTCCACCATTTCGCCTGTGGCAGCGACTACTAATAATTGACCATTTCTACCTAAGCCTTTTACAACGGAAGATATAGCTTTCGCATGAGGTGCAGTTGCCAATATCAGGTCCGCACCGCCTAATTTTTGCAATTCTTCTGCGGTATCTTGTATTTTAGCATTGATAAAATGATGCGCACCAAGTTCTTCGGCTAATTTTCTCTTATCATCACTGGTCGAGATGGCTACGGTCCTAAATCCCATTTTATGGGCATATTGAATAGCCAAATGACCTAAACCGCCTATTCCCTGAACGGCAACCGTATCACCGGCTTTAGCCGATGAATTTCGTAATGCGTTAAAGACCGTAATACCAGCGCATAATAAAGGAGCGGCATCTGTTGATCTTAAGGTATCGGGAACACCTACAATAGCTTCTTGAGGCGCACAAACATATTCAGCATAACCGCCATCATACGAAATTCCGCAAACCTGGGCGTTTTCACAATTAACAAAATCGCCGTGCTTACAAGCATTACATTCAAAACAATGTCCACCATGCCAACCTACGCCGGCGCGATCGTCTTTTTGCCAGTTGGTAACCTGTTTTCCAACTTCTTCAACCACACCGATGACTTCATGTCCGGGAACACGCGGATAATCAATGCCCGGAAAGGCGCCTTCTTTGGTAAACATATCGCTGTGGCAAATACCACAAGCTTCCACTTTAATCAATACTTCGTTTGCTTTTGGGCTCGGTTTTTCGATATCAACGACCTCAAAATTGGAACCTGCTTCTTTTATTTGGGCTGCTTTCATATTTTTTTGTGTCAAATATCTATTTTTACAGCTAAGATGATTTTAATTTTATACTAAAGTTGATCGGATAAGCGCTAGAGCAACATTTCTGGTCTTTGTTTTTCCTTAAGATATTCAGACACTTGACCATCGAATAAAAAATAAATACCTCTTCATAAATCATCTATTCTATTGAAAAGTTTAATTTTACACATCAATTTTTATACATGGATAAAGTACTAGTCGTCGATTTTGGTTCCCAATATACACAATTGATCGCCAGAAGGATAAGAGAGTTGAACATCTATTGTGATATCTTTCCTTACCATCATCTACCAGAAAATTTGGATAGCTTTTCTGCTTATGTGCTTTCTGGTAGTCCATTTTCAGTTTCGGCAAAAGATGCACCCGTCATCGATCCGATACTTTTTGATACGGAAAAACCGGTACTTAACATTTGCTTTAGTGCGCAATATCTGGTCAAGCATTATGGAGGAAAAGTTGAAAAATCTAATAAACGGGAATTTGGTAGAGCAAGGATCCACATAACGCAACAGGATAAACTTCTTGAAAGTGTGAACAATGATTCGCAGGTATGGATGTCCCATAGCGATACCATATTAGCTTTGCCAGATGGATTTGAAAGGATAGCCAGTACGGAAGATGTTGAAAATGCTGCCTTTAAAAAAGCAAATACCAGCATATATGGTATCCAATTCCATCCGGAGGTTTATCATACAACAGATGGTCTAAAAATATTACATAACTTCCTGGTCCTCATCAGCGGTTTAGAACAAAACTGGACACCAGAAGTTTTTGTTGACTTCACCGTTGATCAATTGAAGGACAGGATAAGAGACCAAAAAGTAGTTCTGGGTTTGAGCGGCGGAGTGGATTCAAGCGTTTCGGCGGTATTGTTGCATCAGGCGATCGGTAAGAATTTATACTGCATTTTTGTTAATAACGGATTATTACGCAAGAACGAGTTCGATCAGGTCTTACATCAGTACAGGGATATGGGCTTGAACGTTAAAGGGGTTGATGCCAGCGATAGGTTCCTCAATGCTTTAGAAGGTGTCAGCGACCCAGAGGAAAAACGCAAGAAGATCGGCAACACGTTTATCGATGTTTTTGATGATGAAGCAAATGAAATTAAAGATGTTTCCTTTTTAGCGCAGGGCACGATCTATCCGGATGTGATAGAATCAGTTTCCGTCAACGGACCGTCCGCTACCATCAAATCCCACCATAATGTGGGTGGATTACCCGACTATATGAAGCTTCAGGTAGTAGAGCCACTACGATCGATCTTCAAGGATGAAGTAAGAAGAGTAGGCAAGGAGCTTGGTGTTGATGATGCTTTATTGGGCAGACACCCTTTTCCCGGACCTGGACTGGCGATAAGGATCTTGGGACAGATAACGCGTGAAAAAGTGGCCTTATTACAGGAAGTAGATGATATTTATATTAAAGAATTGCGTGAATGGAATTTATATGACGATATTTGGCAGGCCGGCGCAATTTTGCTTCCGGTAGAAAGTGTAGGCGTTATGGGAGATGAAAGAACTTATGAAAAGGTCGTTGCCTTGAGAGCGGTGGGATCAACTGACGGCATGACCGCGGATTGGGTAGACCTACCTTATGCTTTCTTACAAAAGGTTTCTAATAAGATAATCAATAGGGTTTCCGGTGTCAATCGTGTGGTGTATGATATAAGTTCAAAGCCACCGGCAACAATAGAATGGGAATAGTTATGCTAATAAAAAATATATTTTTTGTTCTGGTCTTGACCGTTTCAAGCCTTGTGCAAGGGCAACAACTTGAGACCTATGAGGTAAAAGAAGGAGAAACACTGAAAAATATCGCGCGTCGATTCAAGGTTTCTGCTGAACAGATAATCGAGTACAATCCCGACCTTTCCAGAAGTGGAAAATTATCAAAGCAAAATATCTTCATCCCTTTAGATATAAGCTCGAAAACATCTTATGCAGAACATGCAATATCAGAAGGTGAAACATTATGGAGCATCTCAAGGTCCTATGGACTCACCGTTCAGGATATCAAGAAGGCTAATCCAGCTTTGGACCAGAATGAACTAAAAACGGGATCCCGTATCAAGATTCCTGTAAGTAAACTTAGTAAGGAAAGATCGAAAACGGTCAACCAATCCATCACCAACTCAAGGTTCAAGACCTTAAAGCACCTGGTGCTTCCTAAAGAAACAAAATACGGTATTGCCAAACAATATGGTATAGAAGTCGATCAACTGGAAAAGGCCAATCCTTCGATAAAAGCACTCCAACCTGGGCAAATACTGACCATCAAAAGGGAAAGCAAAGAAAAAGAACAGCCAATACCGGATTATGTAGGTTACAAATACTATAAAGTCCCTGACGATGCGACCATCTTCAGTCTGACAAAAGAATATGATATCACTGAGCAGGAGCTTAAAAATGTTAACCCAGCCCTAAAAAACCTGGGATTACAAAAGGGAATGGTCCTAAAATTACCCAGGAAAACTTCTACTGATAAAGTGTTCAGTCTTTTTGCTGAACAACCTTTAGACCTTAAGACCAAGATCAGGAACTATGACCGGAAGTACATTGATCTTTTCCTGCCGTTCAACTTACAAAAGTTCGATAATGATACGATCAATAAGAGAAAAAGATTAGCGGATAATAAGTTATCACAGATATCCATTGATTTTTATAATGGTGTTCAAGCAGCCATTGATTCCGCGAATGCATTAGGTTTAGAAGTTGACCTAAGGGTATTTGACACACGTACTGATCCTGGCCATCTGGACAGTTTAGTGAAAAAGATCAATTTTAACCAAACCCAGGTAGCTGTCGGTCCGATCATCCCACCAAATTTCAATATAGTATCTTATCGATTGAGTGAAAAGGATATTCCTATAATTGCCCCATTTAGCACGCTGAAGAAAAGAAGCGATAATACCGTTTCTTCGATCCCCGCAAGTTCTACAAAGCAGAAAGCCCTCATCAGTATGTTGAGTACGATCCATGAAGCGGAAAATCTACTGATCGTCACGGATAGTGCGGATTATAAGTCCCAATACAGGTTCAAGTATTCTTTCCCTAATGCGAAGATCATTCCATCCAGAAAGAATTATGTACAGCAAGATTCCATCCTAAAATATTTGAACAACAAAAAAGAGAATTGGGTGGTGATGACCAGTAGTGATGTTGGGATCGTAGAGAGCACGATCAATCATTTACACAGCCTGTCTGAATATGAGATCAGGGAGAAGAATGAAGATGGAGAAATGGAAGTAGTGGAAGTGAAGCATTTTCCCATAAGATTGTTCAGTAGTAACAGAAAGAATTTCTACGAGGATGAGATAGATAATGCTTATTTAAGCCAAATGCACTTCATAGCCGTTGACAATTCAAAGCAACTTGCGGTAGAAGAGCCTACGGAATTCATGAAAGCTTTCCATAGGAAAAAAGGGATATATCCTAACAAATATTGTGTTCGTGGTTATGACATGTTATATGACATCGTTCTCAGACTTGCCTATCGTCCCGATCTTGATGAATCCTTAAGGATTCCTGGAATGACCAATTACAATTTGAACAGATTTAATTATCAGGATAATATTTTTAGCGATGGATACAAGAACAATGCCTATTATTTTATAGAATACAAAGATGATCTTAAGACCGCGACTATAAACTCCTTAAAGGATAGGGAAAAAATAAAGTTGGACATTCCTGACCTAAAAGATAATGAAAAGGATGAATGATCTATTCCAGTTGATAATTTAGCATTTCCTCTTTGGCCTTGTTGAACTCCTTTATCAAGTTCTTAACGATAAGCCTGGCAGGAAGTATTTCATCGATCAACCCGGATATTTGACCTATTTCCAGCTCGCCTTCTTCCAGATCGCCTTCAAACATCCCACGTTTAGCGCGAGCTCTACCTAAGTGCGTTTTTAGCTCTTCTTTGCTCGTGCCTTTCTGATAAAGACCCTGTATCTCTTCAAAGAACTTGTTCTTCATCATCCTTACCGGAGCCAATTCTTTGAGCGTTGACATGGTATCGCCTTCCTGACTCTCCACGACCTTTTCTTTAAAGGATCGATGGGAAGAAGCTTCATGGCTAGCTACGAAACGAGTTCCTATTTGAGCCGCGTCTGCACCAAGGACCATCGCTGCCAGGATGGCCTGACCATTTCCGATACCGCCGGCCGCGATAACAGGAATATTCACGGCTTTACGGAGCATCGGGATCAGCGTAAAGGTTGTGGTTTCTTCACGACCATTATGACCGCCGGCCTCAAAACCTTCGGCTACGACAGCATCAACACCTATCTCTTCCGCCTTTTTAGCAAATTTTACACTGCTAACCACATGTACGACCTTGATACCTTTTTCTTTTAAAAATGGAGTCCATTTTGCCGGATTTCCAGCAGATGTGAACACGATCTTAACATCATGGGCTACAATGATGTCCATTATCTTTTCAATATCAGGATAGAGCAGCGGTACGTTCACCGCAAATGGTCTTTGTGTTGATTGTTGACATTTTTGGATATGTTCTTTTAAGATATCAGGATACATCGATCCAGCACCGATGATACCCAAACCACCAGAATTGCTTACAGCACTGGCTAATTTCCAACCGCTGGCCCAGATCATACCCGCCTGAATGATTGGATATTGAATATTGAACAAACTTGTAATGCGATCGTTTCCCATAGTTTTTATTGAATTATACCGCTGGCGATAAGTTCCTCCTCATCATAGAAGGCGACGAATTGACCGGAAGTGATGGCAAATTGGGGTTCATAGAAACTTACTAAAAGTCCGTTGTCCATCATTTCCAGTGTAGCTGATGATAAGGGTTGACGATAACGTATTCGCGCCTTATATTCTTTTTGTTCACCGATTTTCAGCATGAGGTCTTTTCTTATCCAATGAAGATCATCCTGGTCAACCCAGAGTTGATCATTATATAAACCGGGATGTTCCTTGCCCTGACCTACGTAAACAATATTCTTGTCCACATCAGTGGCCAGAACGAACAAAGGTTCCGGTGTTCCACCTACTGCCAAACCTTTGCGTTGCCCATTGGTAAAATAGTGTGCACCTTCATGTTTTCCTACGATCTTCCTCATTTCCGGTTGATAATCTATCTTCTGTGGTTGAGCTACCATGGTATCGGCTGAAATTGAACTGACAGGATTTAAAACTTCTGCATCGGCCGGTATTTCAATGATATCACCTTCCTTTGGTGCTAATTTTTGCTTTAAGAAATCGGGTAACTTAACTTTCCCTATGAAACATAAGCCCTGAGAGTCTCTTTTCTCCGCCGTGATAAGACCGTTTTCTCTGGCAATCTTTCTTACTTCATCCTTGTGAAGCTCACCGATAGGGAAAAGCGTTTTGCTCAGTTGATACTGGTCGAGCTGGCATAAGAAATAAGATTGGTCCTTGTTCGAATCTTCACCGCTCAGAAGTCGATATACGGTGTTATTTTCATTTTCAATGCTGCCCTTTCTACAATAATGCCCGGTCGCGACGAAATCCGCACCCAGTGATAAAGCGATATCCAGGAAAACGTTGAACTTTATCTCTCTGTTACATAGCACATCAGGATTCGGTGTCCGGCCTTTTTCATATTCATCGAACATATAGTCTACAATACGTTCTTTGTAAGTATCGCTTAGGTCTACGGTCTGGAAAGGAATTCCCAGCTTATCGGCCACCAGCATTGCATCATTGCTATCTTCCACCCAAGGACATTCATCGCTGATGGTCACAGAGTCGTCATGCCAATTCTTCATGAACAGTCCAATAACCTCGTAACCAGCTTCTTTACATAGCAATGCGGCTACAGAGGAATCAACGCCACCGCTCATGCCAACCACTACCTTTTTCATTACCATTAATTTACTGCAAAATTACAATTTACATACTTTATTTAGTAATCAGGTTGAGGCTATTAACGAATGTTAGCTTAATATTATGAAATAGTAAACTTATCTTTCAGTATCAATAATTAGTTTTGAAAAAAAATAAGATGAAAATATTATTCAAAACAAGCCTATTACTGACTGCATTTTTACTAATTAGTGGATGCAGCGATGATGATTCCGCAACGCCGATCCAGAATGACCCTACGACCTTTGAGATCATTGCGGAAAGTCCAGACCACACTACGCTAGAACAGTTGTTGACAGATACAGGACTTCAACAGGTTCTCAACGATGGTAATTACACCATATTCGCTCCTACTGATGCAGCATTTGAACAAGTAAATCTATCGGGCGTTAGTGATGAGGAACTGACGAACATGCTCTTAAACCATGTGGTAAACGGAACAGCTTTGTCTGAAGATCTTTCAAATACCTACTTAGATACGCAGGCTACTGAAAGTTTTTCAGGCAATAGCAATCAGTTGAGCTTATTGATCAATGTAGACACGGATGTCCTCTTGAATGGAACGGCAACCGTAACCACACCTGACCTGGAAGGGAGCAATGGGGTCGTTCACGTGACAGATGCTGTCATACCGATGCCTGATATCACCACTTTCGCAATAATTGACCAGCAATTCAGCACTTTAGCTGAAGCTTTGACTCGTGATGACCAACCAGATTTCGTGCAAACCTTAAGCACGGATGCTGATAATGCGCCAGCACCCTTCACAGTGTTTGCTCCTACGAACCAGGCTTTTACCGATGTGCTAAATGAACTCGGTATGGACGCTTTAGCTGATATTGATGCATCAACCTTGACCAGTACGCTTAATTTTCACGTATTAGCTGAATCTAATGTTCGATCCACGGACTTAATGGATGGTGAAGTAACTACGCTAGAAGGTGAAAATATAGATATAAGTGCTTCAAACGCTGTTATAACCGACACGAACGGACGTGTGATCAATATTACCTCTACGGATGTTCAAACCACCAATGGTATTATCCATATAGTCGATAAGGTTATACTGCCTTCACTTCCTGGCGTTGGAGGTAATGATGTTGTAGGAATTACCCTGGACAATAGTGGCGCTTCCGCTTATTTCGTATCTGAACAGACCGGCGGGGCTGTCACCAGTCTGAACACGGATAACAGTGCCTGGAACTTTGAAGTAGGTCAACGTTATGAGATAAGCGTTGTCAATCCAAATGCGCATCCGTTGATGTTGAGAGATGCTTCAGATAACCTTTTGTTAGGCATGCAGAGTTCAAGCGGCAGCTACAGTAATGACCCAGCTGTGAATTTCGTCACGGACCAGAGCAATGGTACATTTAATTTTACGGTCACCCAAGATCTGGCTTCACAGTTAGATAATTATGCATGTCAGGTGCATACCAGCTCAATGTCTGGAGACATCAACGTCAACTAAATATTCTCCACATAATTTAATGACAAATAGCCTTTGATTATCTTTCAAAGGCTTTTTAAGTTTTTTTAGAATTGAGATGCATGAATGTGACGTTCTGTGGAACATTTAAGATTTAAGTGCTTCAAGAATAGCTAAAACATCTATTCTTATTAAATTTCTAAGAAAGAAAATGATGCAAGGAGTTCAAGTATTTTAAATAATAGGAGCAAACACTACTCTCCATCTTTTAGTCTATTTCAGTTTGTAGATGATCAATCTACGTCAGATAATTGAGTTCTTTTCTTTTTAAAAGGTCGGATTATCAATCTTTGGGCGCGATCATAATTGACATAATTATACACCCAATTGAAGAAAGTGACGATCCTGTTCTTAAAACCTATCAGGAACCAAAGATGGACGAACATCCAGACATACCAGGCAAGCACACCTCCGAACTTGATAGACTTCAGGTCAACGACAGCCCTATTCCTTCCTATCGTAGCCATGGTTCCTTTGTTATAATATTTGAAAGCTTGCATTGCCTCACCATTTAAAGATCTTAAGAGGTTCTTAGCCAGATGTTTTCCCTGCTGTATGGCCGGCTGTGCTACCATAGGATGTCCATTCGGATAATCATCCGTTTTCATTAGGGCAATATCTCCAATGGCATATATGGACTCATAACCGCTGACCTGATTAAACCTGTTCACACGATAACGATTTCCTTTTTCCATATAGGATTTCCCTACGAAACCCTCAACAGGTGCTCCGGTAACTCCGGCGGACCAGATGAACGTTTCTGTAAAGAATTGTTTTCCATCGCTAGTATTAACTTGTTTATTTTTATAATCTTCTACAAAAGTGGAAAGATGAACTTCTACTCCAAGGTCTTCCAGATATTTTTGCGCGTTCCTGGAAGACTTTTCGCTCATAGGTGGCAGTACACGCTCCATTCCTTCTAAGAGATGAACGTGCATTTCTTCTTTATCAATATCTGGATAATCCTTGGTCAGTATATTCTTTCGCATTTCAGCGATAGCACCGCTTAGCTCAACGCCTGTAGGTCCTGCACCGGCGATAACAAAGTTGAGCAATCTTTTACGCTCATCCATATCATCAGTGATGGAGGCTTGTTCTAAGTTTTCCAGGATAAGACTCCTAAGGTTTAATGCCTGTGGAACAGTCTTCATCCAAACGCCATTCTTCTCGATGTTCTCATTGCCAAAGAAATTTGTCTTTGAACCTGTGGCAATGACCAGATAATCAAAGGACAACTCACCGATGTTGGTATGTATCTTTTTTTTATCGGGATTAATATTCTTCACTTCTGCTAACCTAAAATAGGTATTATTTCCCTTGTTGAATAGCTTTCGTAGAGGAAATGCTATGGAATCTGGTTCCAGACCAGATGTGGAAACCTGATATAATAAAGGTTGGAACGTATGATAGTTCCTTTTGTCAAGCATTACTAATTGAACCTTTTTATTGATAAGATTTTGGGCGCAGGATATACCACCAAAGCCGCCGCCAATTACTACAACTCTTGGATAATCAGTTTCAGGTATGTTCATACTGTAAAGATAAGTCAATTGTCCATTAAGAATTGTAACATTTTTATAAAATTGCCTACTAACAAAAAAAAGGGTTATTGAGCAAGCCTGATAAAGCTAAGTTCGTAAAGCTTTTAGAGAAGCATCAGAATATCTTACATAAGATATGTAGGATGTATACAAATGATGAACATGGTCATCAAGACCTTTTCCAGGAAATGAGCATACAGTTATGGAAGGCTTATCCCAGGTTCAGGGGTGAGGCTAAGTTCAGCACCTGGATGTATCGTGTAGCATTGAATACGGCCATCACATTATATAGAAAAGGGAAGAAACGGGTAGACACAGGCGACCTGGAGAATGTAGCATTCAAGGTGGAAGCTGAAGAATATGACCCTACGACCGAGGAGAACATCAACCTGATGTACAAGGCCATAAAAGAGCTCAACGATATTGACAAAGCACTTGTACTTTTATACCTGGACGATAAGGATTACCCTGAGATCGCAAAAACATTGGGGATGTCACAGGTCAATGCAAGAGTGAAAATGAACCGCGTTAAGAAAAAGATAAAAAAAATATTACAAGCTAAATAAGCATGCAATGGATGAACTAGAACTATTGAAACAAGACTGGAAAAAGCAAGAGGAAAACCTGCCCAGATATGATAAGCAGAAACTTTCCCCAATGCTTCAGCAAAAGTCTACATCTGTGGTGAAATGGATCTTTATCATAAGTATCATTGAATTTTCCTTCTGGATCATTATCGATCTATTATTAGTAAATGCAGAATATAATGATCTTGTTGATGAACTTGGTGTTTCCATGTTCATGAAGGGTCTGATCTATGTCAATTACATCGGAGTTATAGGATTCATAGCTTGGTTCTGTAGGAATTATATGAAGATCAAAGTGACCGATGATGTAAGGACGCTCATCAAAAGTATCATCGAGACCAGAAGAAGTGTGAAATATTATGTATGGTTCAATCTTATTATATTCGCGATAAGTTTTTCAATTGGTTTTTTTGCTGCCGTAAGTTCATTGAACAATAATTATGACGAAAACCTACTTTACTTTATAGTCTTTTTTGTTATAAGTATTGGAGTCATTGGCGGTTTGATATGGTTGATCTATTATCTTATCTACGGTAGATTAATTAGAAGGTTGATCAAGAACTATAAGGAATTCAAAAGAGAAGAATGATGAAATATTTTCGATTATACATTCCTTTTTTATTGATAATGAACCTGGCATTTGCTCAATCCGAGGTTGAAAATGCATTATTATGGAAAGCCTCAAAAGTTGATCAGGAAGCTTATCTTTACGGAACGATACATATCTCATGCAATGCTGAACTTTCTCCAGACGTTGAAAAGGCGTTGAATGATTCTGATGGACTCATACTCGAGATCGATATGTCCGACCCCAGTCTGCAAATGCGGATGATGCAAAAAATGATGTTGCCTAATGGTAAAGATGCATCTGATTTTCTTACCGATGAAGAGCTTGAATCCCTGGAAGAATTCGTGAATGAAAACGTAAAGATGATCCCGGATTTCGCGATGGTAAGCAACATGAAACCGATATTCTTGAGCTCCCTGATAACCCAATCTCTATTAAACTGCAAGAACCAGACCGGTTATGACCAACTTTTACTGCAAAAAGCTCAACAGCAAAATATGCCTATCAGTGGCATGGAAACCATTGACGAGCAAATAAGCGCATTAGACAGCATTCCCCATCAAAAAGTTTATAACGAGATGATCGCATCCATTGAAGAAGATCAACAAGAAGATATTAAAATGCTGGATAAAATGATGCAGTACTATAACAATGCTAACCTTAAAGGTCTAAAAAAGCTTTTTGATGAATCGGATAGCTTCCTCAATGACTTCACGGATATTGCCCTGGACAA
>Ga0209937_1000128_pt1 | contig 25280 bp, 25 predicted proteins | sample SalPon1_B_H2O_MG_FD_185699 | JGI IMG/M metagenome (GOLD analysis project Ga0209937, IMG submission 185699) | Salt pond water microbial communities from South San Francisco under conditions of wetland restoration - Salt Pond MetaG R1_B_H2O_MG... | ecosystem: Environmental > Aquatic > Non-marine... | reverse complement strand
ATTTGTTGGTTAAACTGCAGATCTTTAGAAAGTGTGGTAATATTATCACCCAAACTATCTGGGGTGTATTCCTGCCAATAATCGGTATCTTCTATATCAGTACCAGATGGGACATTTTGTGTAGCCTCATAATAGGTATCTCCATCAACCACGACAGTTCCCTCTGGATAAAAGTTTTGTGAATCCCATTGATTTTCTTGCTCAAAGGGGTCTTTTAATATATCATTGTATTCTTGGCTTCCTGTCATCGGAACAGCCTTGACACGCCACAAGTGCGGTTGCCATGTGGGCGAGAAACCTTCAGCAGCAAATGCAGCATCTTGCACCACGTAATATCTTGGCAACGCTTTAGTATTGTCTGGATCAAGTGGGTGATAGTCTTTTAGATTTGGTGCTTCTAAAACATCACCCGCCATTATTTTCCGACCAAGTGTGTCAATCATATTATTATAATGAAAAGTTATAAAAAGAGTATCATTATTTAAGAATAAACCAAACTGACTCAAATCAAAGTCTATGTCCTGTATATTATATATACCTCTCATGACATATACATCTGGATCATATTCCCTATCACGGTTTTCTAATAGTAAAACATCTTCAATAAAACTGGGATCAGTTTCATTATATGCCGGTTGTGTTGCATCATTTGATTCTTCTTTTGAGCCCGGGCCCAAATATTTGTGCAAATATAAATCAGCACCACCGATTGTGTACATTTCTGATGCACGGCGGTCAATGAACTTGTAATCGTTTGTACGATTTGGGCGATATAATGATAATCTAGGCATTAAATGTATTTAGCGTCAAGTTGACAACTCATATTAGGACTGATATATTTTTAATATAGGAATAAATCTGCATATTCAGAATAAACGGCTATATATTCTGGTCTGTAAAACAAAAGGAAATACGCAATGCGATTAGAAAATGATCTTAAATTAGATTATTCAGATGTTTTGATCCGACCCAAGCGGTCTACCCTGAGTTCGCGTAAAGAAGTTGATCTTGAACGCAGGTTTGCATTTATAAATTATGAGCCAGCATTTGATCATCATAGTTGGGAAGACCATCATTACCATGGCATTCCTGTTATGGCATCTAATATGGACGGGGTTGGAACAATGGCTGTTGCTGAAAAATTAGCCAGTCTGGGATTGTTTACGTGTCTTGTTAAAACGTATTCAGAAGAAGCATTGATTGATTTTTTTGATGACGGTCCAGACTACCTCACTGATTATGTAGCAGTATCTATTGGCATTTCTGAACAAGACCTTATACATTTTGAAGCAGTGTATGACAGACTGCAGACAGATATTAAGTATGTGTGCATTGACGTGGCAAACGGATATTCCGAACGTTTTGTTGATTTTGTCAAAGACTTTAGAAATCAATTCCCACACGTTGTCATTATTGCGGGTAATGTAGTCACTGGTGAAATGACCGAAGAACTTATTCTTAATGGTGTTGATATAGTCAAGATCGGGATTGGTCAGGGATCCGCATGCACGACGAGACTTGCCACAGGCGTAGGTTATCCACAATTATCTGCTGTGATTGAGTGTGCCGACGCTGCACACGGCTTAGGTGGACATATTATCGCTGACGGGGGTTGTACTTCGTCAGGCGATGTTGCCAAAGCCTTCGCTGCTGGTGCTGATTTTGTAATGCTGGGTGGGATGCTTGCAGGTACGGATCAAGGCGGCGGCGAAGTCATTACTCGTCTCTTTGAAACTGGCGAACTAGATGCAAAACGGCGAACTCTAGCAGATGGGCAAACTGAATGGACATGGACTGGACATAAGGTTGAAGAACGAAAGTTTGTTGAGTTTTATGGTATGAGTTCAAAAACTGCCAATGATAAACATTTTGGTGGATTAAAAGATTACCGTTCTTCTGAGGGTAGAACAGTTCTTGTAGATTATAAAGGCGACCTGCAGCCTGTGGTACAGGAAATTCTTGGCGGCGTAAGATCGGCTTGTACCTATGCAGGTGCAGAAAAGTTAAAAAATCTACCAAAGTGTGCTACGTTTGTTCGGTGTTCAGATACTCATACCCGAGTGTTTGAGTCAAAGACTATTGGCAAGTAAGATGCTCAACCATGGTACTCATACTTTCCCGCATATTCCCAAGGAAAACATATCCACTCAGGATTTTCTGATTTATTGATCTCTGCAGCGTAATAGGAAAGAGAATCAAACTCGCTTGGGATGTTATGCACAAGCGTGGCAAAACGAACATTTCGCTCCCATACGCTGCTCCATGCATATTCTTCATGTGGAAAACATGAGTTTTGCCAATCTTGCTGAATCCAGTTAAGTGTATCTCCTGTGTCGTTGATATCATCAATAATAAGAATGTTTTTTCTTAGATCTACATCCCAGCGGCTTTGGTATTTTTCATCATAAACAACACCAAATGCATCTTCTGCCATCCAAAGGTTAGACTCACGTTCACCGCCGTCTCGCAATGCAACTTTCAATGCTTCACAACGAAGACCCAGCATATGAGAAATAACAGTAGCGGGAACATTGCCGCCTCTTGTAATGCCTACAACATAGTCTGGTAACCACGAATCTTTTGCAATTTGATTTACAATACTTTGACACTGTCTTTCAACGTCTTGCCAAGAGTAGTACACTTTTTTCACTGATCATTCTCCAATCTTTGATTATTTTTCATATTAATATGCGTATTTGTAAATGTAAATATTGCCAAGTTGACACAGAATATCGAGGATGATATTGTCTGCAAAGCAGATTAAATAAAAAATAAATTCTAATACAACATATAAGTGTATATATATATCTTGATTCAAAAGGAATATTAAAATGGCTCCAACTCAGCAAAAAAAGCGAGTATTAAAACCAAGATCGGGCGAAACCAAGTATGTTGGTGTTGAGCCTGTATGGGAAACTGAATTTGAATCAGATAGCGAACGGCGTTTGGCGTTGATTGCATCATTGAATTGGTACAACTACAACCATGATGCAAAAGAAGCACGTCAATGTCTTATTGAGTGGCTTGAGGGCAATGATCGCAAACAAGATGCCCGAGCAATTCGAAACAGTTCAAGTAGTGTTTTTATTTTGTCAGCCGGGTGGTTAGCCAGAATGGCAACACGCGGTTTTGTACTGAATGAATCTGAGTCTGGTGTTATTGAAGATGTAGTATCTTCAGCCCGTGCAGAAAAGCAAAAAGAAACAGAAAAATCTGATGAAAACACTAAAAAGCCTAATATTCAAGATCGCCTTAAAGAAATTGCTTTAGAAGCAGGTGGTGAAATAGAAGGCATGTTTGACGATATGATTGTCAATGGTACTCGTATGGATAAAAAGTACAAACCCATTGAAATCTTACAGTCATACAATGTAGTCCCTCAACAGATGGGAGTAATTACTGATCATTGGAACAACTTTTTGACTGAATTACATACAGTTCAGTCTGGCAGTGATAGTGATCTTACTGAAGGATACAGCAATTTCGGAAAGATTGACATCCGAAATATGATTAAATTTGCTGAACAAGTTATTGCGGATTGTAATAGTTACGTTCAACTTAAGAAAAATAGCCGTGCTCCACGAAAGAAGAAACCAATCAGCCCTGAAAAGCGTGTAGCGAAGTTCAAATATCTTAAAGAATTTGAAGAATTTAAACTCAAGAGTGTTTCGCCTACAAAATTAGTGGATGCTACAGAAGCTTGGTTGTATGATACTAAAAAGCGTAAGCTAATTCATGTTGTTCCGGATCCAATGATAAAAACATTTACGGTAAAAGGCACCACTATTGTTGGCTTTGATCCAAAAGCATCTTGTCAAAAAACATTGAGAAAACCAAAAGATCAGTTGGCAGAGTTTAAAAAATGCAGTGTTCCGAAAGCAAGAAAGTGGTTTAAGGATATCAAAGCCACAGAGATTAAGTTCAACGGTCGTGGAAATGATAACTTAATATTATTGTCGGTCCGATAAATACTGGACAAGGAATTCCAGTATTATGGCTGATCAAGATCCAACCACACTTGATATATTAAAAAAAGATTTATTTGACTATGTTCGTCTAATGCTTGGCGATGAGATTGTTGATGTTGAGTTAGATCCACAACATTTAGAGGCAGCATATCAAAGAGCATTAGGCATTTATCGCCAACGTGCAGAAAACGCGTTTGAAGAAAGTTATATGTTTTTGGAACTCAAGGAGTATCAAAGTACATATGAACTTCCACAAGAAGTCCAAACCGTTAGACAAATATTTCGCCGAACTATTGGTAATGCAACCGGTCCTTTTAGTACAAGCTTTGACCCGTTTAGTTCTGCCACGCTGAACACTTACCTTCTTACATTCAACGCCTCCGGTGGGTTGGCAACATATGATTATTACACTCAATATGTAGAATTAGCTGCCAGAATGTTTGGTGGTTTTATCAACTATACTTTTAACCGTGTCACTAAAAAATTGACTATGGTTCGGTCACCTCGTGGTAATGGCGAACAAGTTCTTCTATGGACTTATAACTTAAAACCAGAATTTGTATTATTGAGTGATTTTCAAATTTCTCAGTGGTTCAGAGATTGTGTGACTGCAGTTGCCAAAATGATTATTGGTGAAGCACGAGAAAAATTTGCCTCAATTGCTGGTCCACAGGGTGGTACGGCACTAAACGGTGCATCTATGAAAGCCGAAGGTCAGCAGGAAGTTGATAAAGCCATTGATAATTTGAAGTTGTTTGTTGATGGTAGTGCTCCATTAACTTGGGTAATTGGTTAAATGCGAATTGACGAGATAATCACTGAACATCGAATGGTTTGGAAAAGAAACCCACGAACAGGGCAAGTCAAAATGGCTTGGCGGTGCGAGGCTGGACCGAGAAAAAACAAAACAGTTCCTGATGTTCGGGACTGCTCTAAGCCACTGAATATCGCTCAGGCACAGCGGACTAAGTTAACCCGTGCCAGAACAAAGCCTCAGCAAGCCAGAAAGTCTAAAAAAACAAAACGCGTAAATCCAGCCAGTCGTATTGCTCGTAATCTTAACAAAAGAATGCGTAAGCGTTGACAAACCTTTAATCTTGTAGTAAATTAATACCATTATGCATATAATGGTAGATATAGAAACCTTGGCAATCACTCCTGATGCATGCATTCTTACAATTGCAGCACAGCAATTTAGCCCGTTTGAAAAGCGGAGCTATAGCGAGTTGCGACACTTTTATGCACGGGTCAGTATTGAAAGCCAGAAAGACAGGAATGTAGAAGAGCATACAGTTGAGTGGTGGGCAAATCAGTCTGAAATAGCAAAAGAAGAAGCATTTTCAGACAATGATCGTATATCACTCCCCGAAGCACTATCCGAATTGTCTCCATTAATATGGCAAAGTGACTTTATGTGGATCAATGATCCAACATTTGAAGTTAATATTTTAGAAAATGCATACCAAAGTTATGATATGCCAATTCCATGGAAGTTTTATTTGGTTCGTGATGCAAGAACGGTATATAGTTTGTATCCAGAATTAAAACGACCACAGACAACTCATCACGCATTGGAAGATTGTCGCCGACAAATTGAGATGCTACAACAAACTTTTACTGATTTAGGTATTGAAAAAATAATATGAAACCCGAAGATATATCAGAATCGCCGGAAGCACAAAAGTTGGAGTCTGATGTTAAAAAAGAAACAAAAGACAAATACGAAAAAAGCACTATGAGCAAGGCTGGCAAACTTGCCATGGAACTGGCCGAAGAAAAGCGGCGACTCAAGCAAGAGTTAGAAGAACTACAGACCGAGTATGATGGTGTAAAACCAACCACACCAACCGGAACCCCTGACTGGTATGTCAAGTGGGGAGCAATGATTTTTGCAGTGGTTGGTGTATTTTTGATTTCTGCGGGATTGCCTATGCCGGGACAGGTAGCATATGTTGTATCAGGCATTGGATGGATCTATGTCGGTATGCAGTGGAGTGATAGAGCAATTATGATAGGCTCTGCTATTACTTCTACTGCAGTAATGATGAATATTGTGGAAGTGTTGATTAAATGAACGAAAAGAAAGTAATTGCACTGGTTGGATTGATTGGATCAGGTAAAGACACAGTTGCAGATTATCTGCAAAACATTCATCATTTTCGTAGAGAAAGTTTTGCCAGAACATTAAAGGATGCTGTCTCGTCTATTTTTGGATGGGATAGAGAAATGTTAGAAGGGCGGACTCAGCATAGTAGAGAGTGGAGAGAAGAAATAGATGAGTGGTGGGCAACTCGCCTTGAGATTCCCAATCTAACTCCACGCTGGGTTCTTCAGCATTGGGGCACTGATGTATTAAGAAAACATTTTCATAATGATATATGGGTTGCCAGTTTAGAAAACAAACTCAGATCCAACAAAGACAATGTTGTTATTACTGATTGTAGATTTTTGAATGAGATTTTTGCTGTTCAAAATCAAGGTGGTATCGTTGTACGAGTTCAACGCGGAAAAGATCCAGAGTGGTTATCGGTAGCAAAAACATACAATACGACAAATTCTGCAGAACAACAAGAAAAAGCCAAACAATATCTTGATGAAAATAATGTTCATCAAAGTGAATCCGGTTGGGCAGGTTGCAAGTTTGATTACATTTTATATAACAACTTTACACTGACAGAATTATATGATCAGGTTAATGATCTGCTTGAAGATCACCAGATTTCCACACCGAATCGCCTTTCTGAATTGTAATCGTGCAATTCAGACATACTGTCCGTAAATTACTTACTGATACATTCTCTAAATTTCCATCTATGTGATACACAAGTGTTTGTGCAGAGTATTTTGCTCTGAATCCACAAACATCACATTTTGTTTTCTTTTTATATCCTGCCTTTTGCCATTTTGGCTGTGCTGGTTTTATACCACGCTTTTTGCGAATACACGCATAACATTTAGAACGATAATGAACAACATCGTTTTTAATATAGTTAACAGCAGCTAATTTTGATTTGCATGCCTGACATAAAGGGCGATTCATAATAATATTTATTAATCAAACCTTTGCAAAGGTGTCCCAAACACCTTGTATTTTCGCATTTTTAATAAATAATATTAACCCAAACAGAGGAACAAAAACATGGCATTAATCAGTCCCGGAGTAGAAGTTTCGATTATTGATGAATCAAACTATCTTCCAGCCGCAACTGCTTCTGTACCGTATATTTTGATTGCAACAGCAGAGAATAAACTCGATCCGAGTGGTACGGCTATAGCGGCTGGCACACTCGCATCAAACGCAAACAACGTATATCTTATTAGCAGCCAAAGAGAGTTAATTAACACATTTGGCAATCCAAATTTCTTTCAGACCGCTTCTGGTAGTCCAGTAAATGGTTTTGAATTAAATGAGTATGGTCTTCTCGCCGCCCATTCAGTATTGGGAATCAGCAACCGTGCTTATGTACAAAGAGTTGATGTTGACCTCGATGAATTAACTGCTACACTAACACGCCCAACAGGCGATGCACCCGATAATAGTTGGTGGTTTGATACAGCAGAAACAACTGTAGGTATTTTTGAGTGGAATGCATCAACAAACGAGTTTACTTCTAAAGATGCTCTTTACATCACAGATGATTCAAACTTGTCTTTTGGTATTCCTGTAAGCAGTGTTGGTAGTCGTGGTGACTATGCTGTTGTAGCAATAAATGCTAATAATCCTGTTTATTTTAAAAATGCTAATAATGCATGGGTATTAGTTGGCTCTGATGCTTGGAAAATATCTTGGCCTACTGTTCAAGGTAGCGAAACAAACCCTGACCTTACCGTAGGTGACACAATTGAAATAAATGGAATAACAGTCCAAGTTCCATCATCACCTGATGATACGATTGATGGTTTATCAGAAGCTATAACTTCAGCAAGCATTACAGGTGTCTTTGCTGTTGCAATAAATGGACGCATAGAAATTTATGTTGATTCCACTGCAAGTTCAGATGGCAGCACAGAGGACGGTGCTATAGATATTTCCGGTAGTGTTTTGGCCGATCTTGGCATTGAAGCAGGAAGATATGTTTCTCCAGAATTACAACAATCACAGCACACAAAGGTACCAACTTGGAGAGCAAATAGTAAACCGACTGGTTCAGTTTGGCATAAAATTACTCCTGTGAATGAGGGTACAAATTTATCAGTCAAACAATATGATGCGTCTTCTGCCGTTTGGAATCTAGTAAATGCTCCGCTGTACGATAGTTTTGTAGAATCTTACTTTAAGTTAGATCCTGCAGGTGGCGGTCGTAATTTGCCTATCAATACTTTATTCACATTTTACGATATCAATGAAAATAATACATTTACGAATAAATTGTATCGCAATTTCCAAGTGGGTGAAACGGTAATAACTGGCACAGCCGCTAACGCTACATTAGGTGTTACCAATGCTCAGTTTACTATTAGTGCTAGTCAGGCTGGCTCACAAACACTAACTTCTCCTGTTTCTGTTACAGTAAGTGGTGATACCCCAAGTGATTTTGTTGCCGCATTTACTTCGGCTGGTGTAGAAAACACCCGGGCAGAGGTGACATCAGCAGGAACAGTTAGAATTTCACACACGCAAGGTGGAGTTATAAAGATTGTTGAAACTGTCGGCACAGCATTAAATGACCTTGGTATAACACCTGCAACAGCCGGTGTAGAAGCCGAGATGCTAATGAATGGTGATATAGAATGGTACCTCTCTTCTTGGGATGCACTAGAATACACAGCAAGTTCTAATGAACCTGACCAAGCACCAAATGACGGTCGTAAGTGGTATTATTCTGACATCGGCGATATTGATATTATGGTTCATGATGGCACAACATGGCGTGGATACCGTAATGTCGTTGAAGATATACGGGGCGTTGACCTGAGTTTAACAGATACAGCCGGTCCTATAGTGTCAACAAATGCACCAACTCAGCAAAGTGACGGCAGTGACCTTGAGTATGGTGACATATGGCTAAACAGTTCTGATTTAGAAAATTATCCAGATCTTTATCGTTGGACTTCCGTATTAGGAACAGACCAGTGGGTACCAATTGACAACACTGATCAAACAACGCAAGATGGTATCGTTTTTGCAGATGCCCGTTGGAGTACAGATAGCTCAGATGATCCAATAGATGATGATATTGCTTCAATTATTGATTTATTAGAGAGTGATAATCTTGATCTTGATGCACCAGATCCAGATCTTTACCCATCTGGTACATTATTATTTAATACTCGCCGTTCTGGTTTTAATATTAAGGAATATCGGGTTGATTACTTCAATTCCAGTGATTTCCCCGCATACACTGATGAAAACCCAGATGCATGGGTAACAGTTTCTGGAAATAGAAGTGACGGATCACCTTATATGGGTCGTTATGCAGTAAGAAAAATAGTTACAGACGCTATGAAATCTGCAATTGATAGCAACACAGAAATCCGAGAGGATCAGCGTCAATTTAATCTTATTGCCTCACCCGGATATCCTGAGTTAATTCCAAACATGGTTGCACTCAACAACGAGCGTGATAATACCGCTTTTGTTATTGGTGACACACCACTTCGTTTGTCACCAGATAGCAACACTGTTCAGTCATGGGCTAATGGTGAAGATGCAGATGGATATGGAATTGATGAAGCATTGACGTCAAATGATCCATATCTTGGTGTATTCTACCCAGCATGTCAAACAAATGATTTGTCAGGTGCAACTGTAGTTCAGCCAGCAAGTCATATGATGCTTCGTACTATTGTTAGAAATGATAATGTTGCTTATCCATGGCTTGCACCAGCAGGTCCACGTCGTGGTACAGTAGATAATGCTGCAAGATTAGGATATGTTGATGTTGATACTGGAGAATTTGTACAATCAGGGTTAACCGGTGGTCTTAAGGATACGTTATACGAAAATAACGTTAACCCAATTACCTTGATTCCTGCTTCTGGTATCACAAACTTTGGTAACAAAACTACACAAGGCACACCAAGTGCTCTTGACCGTATCAATGTTGCTCGACTTGTCGCGTTCATTCGTGACAGATTGGGTGAAATTGGTAACCAATTCTTGTTTGAGCCAAATGACACAATCACAAGAAATGAAATTAAAGGTTCTGTAGAATCTTTGATGAATGATTTGTTAGCCAAGCGAGGAATATACGATTACCTTGTTGTTTGTGATAATAGCAACAACACACCAGAGCGTATTGATCGTAATGAGTTGTATGTTGATATTGCAATAGAGCCAGTAAAAGCAGTGGAATTTATTTTTATTCCGGTTCGGATTAAAAATACAGGCGAAATTTCCTCAGGGAATATTGCATCATCCAGAACAATTCAAGACACATAAGTTGTTGTTTATAAATGTAAAACAGGGCCAAAAGGCCCTGTTTTTTTGTCTTTAGTTTTTGATAAATAATTGAGACAAGGGAGACAAAATATATGGCCGTTTCATCATTATCAAGAATGACAGTGCCTTTGGCAAGTGATCAGAGTGCTAATAACCAAGGACTCTTGATGCCAAAACTCAAGTATCGCTTTAGAGTGTTATTTGAAAACTTTGGTATTTCAACGCCAAAAACAGAACTAACCAAACAGGTTATGACATTTGACCGCCCAAACGTAGAGTTTGACGATATTACAATTGATCTATATAACTCTAAAATGCGTTTAGCCGGTAAGCATACGTGGCAGGACGTTACAGTTGAGATGCGTGACGACGCTTCTGGTACTATTGCCAGACTTGTTGGTGAGCAACTGCAGCGACAAATGGATTTCATGGAACAGGCATCAGCATCATCAGGTATTGATTATAAGTTCCTTACTCGTTGTGAAATGCTTGATGGCGGCAACGGTGCCAATGAACCACAGGTTCTTGAGACATGGGAACTTTATGGTTGCTATATAACCAGTGCCAACTATAACCAACTTGACTATGCTACAAGTGATGTACAAACAGTTTCAATGACACTTCGTTTTGACAACGCACTACAGACACCACTTGGTGATGGCGTTGGTTCAAGTGTTGGTAGAACATTGGGCGAAGTTGTAACTGGCTAATCGTGTCATTTTTTCGTGACTTTTTTAGTGGGTTTGTCGCTCGGGATAACCTAAGAGACGCACAGCATGCTCATAAGACGTTTACCTCAAACAATTATGAGCTTGCTCCGCGTAATAAATTTCTATTTCATGTTTATTTTACTCTTAATACGGAGATTCCCGGGCTTCGTTCTGTCTTTGGGCAGGATGAACAATCTACAATTGGGCTATTAGTTAAAACAACTGATCTGCCAAGTTACGCAATAGACAGTGACACATACAACCAATACAATCGTAAGCGTATTGTTCAAAAGAAAATAGAGTATAATCCTATTGAAATGACGTTTCATGATGATGCGTCAGACTTAACAAGACGGTTATGGTACAACTATTTCAGTTATTACTATCGTGACCCGAGCCAAGGTTATGGTAGTGCTGGTGCAATTTCAGAAGACCCCGGATTTACATACTCAGAAAGAGACATATATTCTCCAGAAAGAAAAGCAAATGATTGGGGTTTTTATGGCGAAGGGTTTGGTTCTGGTGGTGAGTTAATTCCAAAACCTGCATTTTTTCGTGATATAACAATCTATGGGTTTAACCAACATCGCTGGGCAAGTTATGTTTTGATAAACCCTCTTATTACTGAATGGAATCATGATCGGTATGATTATAGTGCAGGTGAAGGCATTATGGAAAATCGTCTGCGTGTTTCGTATGAATCTGTAAAATATTATTCTGGTTTGATTGGTGTAGACGGCAACTCTACAACGGTTCCTGGATTTGGCAACCCAACACATTACGACAAAGTTACGAGTCCCAACTCCAGACCCGGCGGAAATCAAACTGTGTTTGGTCAGGGTGGATTAGTAGATTCTGGTTTAAGTGTTGTAGATGACCTTGCTAATGGCGATATATTAGGAGCAATCCAAACCGCTGGGCGAGCAAGGGAAACATTCAGCGATTCCGACATTGGAGACATTGCAAAAGAAGAAGCAACCGCAGCAGCAATTTCCACTGCAACCGGCGTGGCCGCTGGTGTTGTTGGCTCAGTTGCACAAAGAACAAGCCAAAACAGTTCTGAAAGTTTTAATGTCCCCACCCCCAATTCTGATACGATAATACAACAATCAGACGGCACTTTTGTTAGAAAAGAGTCTGGTGGGGGGAGAACAGAATCGTTGGGGGCAAGACCTGAACCAACTGCGACAACCTCTCCTGCCCAAAATACGTCTGGAACCACAACAACTCTTCCAATCGCTTTTCCGGCTGAGCCACCAGAAGATATACCAGAAGGTGAGCCCTTAACGCCATTAAATAATGCCAATGGTGAAAATGAGTAAATTGGTACAATGAATTCAGTAAATGACCGTAATCCACGAATTGATAACGCTGCAAGAGTACAAGATGCGTTTCGGGAATACTCTGTTAATGTAGATGCTAATCAATATGACAGAGTCTTTAGTTTCTTTAAGAAAAGATTTCAAGCAGAAAAACCGGCAGCATCTTTTACAGCAGAATTGTTCAGAGTAGCAGACACCAATCAACGTTCTATTGATTCATTATTAGAAGAATTTGAAAAGAGTTCTGATGAACAAATACCAGTTCTTTTGGCTTTTTATTTAAACACTATCAGAAATAAATCAACATATTTGGGCGTGTCCGCACAATTGGTGCCGCCAGTTGGAGTAGCACGTAACATCCGGGCATGACTAAGAAGTTTGCACAGGGAAAATATCAAATTATTAACCCTGACAAATATGTTGGTAATCATACTCCACAGTATCGTTCATCGTGGGAACACGCATTTATGCGTTTCTGCGATACTAATGACAATATTCTACAATGGGCAAGTGAAGCGATAGCAATACCATATAGAAATCCGCTGACTGGTAAAATGTCGCGATATGTTCCAGATTTTTTTGTTTCATACCAAGATAAAAACGGCAACATAAAAGCCGAGATAATAGAAATCAAACCCAAAAAACAAAGTATGATGACAGAAAGAATGAGTACAAGAGATCGTGCTGCTGTTGCGGTTAACATGGCAAAGTGGGATCAGGCCACTCGATGGTGTAGAAAAAATGGTATGACCTTCCGCGTAGTAAATGAAGACCAAATTTTCCACCAAGGTAAAAGGTAGTTCGCCTAAATAGTTGTAATGACTAAAAAATTAGAACAATTACTAAATTTGCCTCAAGACGATAGTAAAGATCAAAAAAAGTCTGAGGTGTCTGAAGACAGAACTGATGAGTCTGAAGATACAAACGCTTCAGATGATTCTCAATTAACTATATCAACCTCTTTGGGTGAATTAGACAAGATTGAAGAAGCATTACCAGCAGTGCGTGGTCTTGAGGCCAGCGACAAGGAAATGGACGAGTTAAGCGATAAAGCAACCTCCAGCTTTGATGACCTTATGGACTTGGGTATGAATGTTGATAGTCGCTATGCGGCAGACATATTCTCAGTAGCAAGCACTATGCTGGGCCATGCGGTTACAGCAAAAAATGCTAAGATAAACAAGAAGTTAAAGACTATTGATTTACAATTGAAGAAAATGCGATTGGATCAACAGGCTCAAAAAAATGAAGATGAAGAAACAGAGCGTGGCACTGGCGTTGTTCTTGATCGTAACCAATTATTAGAAAAATTATTAAACAAAGATGGTGATGACAGCAATACCAAAGATTAGCTGTTCATAATAAATACCTTATAGGATCAGAATTATGAAAACATTTGTAGATTATCTTGCTGAAAGCAAACAAACTTTTCAGTATCGCATTAAGATTGCGGGTGAGTTAGACAAGGACAAAGTCGATGAGTTAGAAAAGCGTCTTGAACGCTATGACTTAGTTAAAATGTCCGAACCCAAGAAAACTCCTGTTATGAAATCACCAGCAGGGTTTCCTGAACTGAATAATGAAGAAGTTCATATCATTGATGTTGAATTTTCTTACCCTGCTTCTTCACAGGAGGTTACTGAAATGTGGCGTGAAATGGGCGGCAATCCGAATCATTTCCGTATGATGACCCCTGATTATGACGATACTGTATCTGATGAATTTGAAAAGCGTGAAGAAAGTCCAGTTTTAGAAAAGGATTATCCAACGCCACCAGATGCAGAATATGATACCACAGACGAAGTTATAAAAAACTCAGCAAGTGATGCCAAATTTGAAATTGCAGGTGGTAAAACTGACCCAGCACAAACTACTAACGATCTTGAGCAAGGCACCGATAGTGCTATACCCGGAACTAATAAGAGACCGGAACCAAAGAGCTTTGCACGATAAGGACAAAGAATGAATAAACAGGATTTCATAACAAAAAAGCCAACACTAAAAGAAGATACTATTGACAGACTTCGCTACATTGTTGATAACAACGATGCAAGACGTGTGCAATTTGACAATGGCGAATCAATGACAGTGGATATGTTTACTGCCAGTGCAATTGTGAATCTTCATAATGCAGTTAATGACCAAAATAAAGCCAAAATAGAAGATACTATTGGCAAAAGTAAAGAAATGTTTTACAAAATTGCTGACTTTGCTTTTTCTAATCTAAAAGAAAATGCACAAAGTGGTCGTGGTGATGTGTTAATAAATGATGACACCGAAACTGTCAAGATGACAGAAAGTGCATATGGTGCTAAGCCAAAATCAAGCAGAATAACAATCAAAGACCAGCCATATATCCTTATCAACAAGCCGGGCATTGGCGAAACTGCATATAGTGTTAAATTTACCAAGAATAATCCTATCTTAGAACAAAAAGAATTTGAAGCGGGAACTCGTGTACACGCTGGTGTTGGAAAGAAAGGTGGTGCTGGTATTTCTGGTGTTGTTATGAAAGAAGAGAACGGATATGTTTTCTTTAAAAGTGACGAGGGCAAAAACTACAAAGCACCAAAAGCAAAAGTAATGCCTGTTTCTGATATTAAATTCAATGAAGGCAAAGATGTTCCCAGCAAGCACCAAGAAAAAATTGCCAAAGATACGGTCAAAAATCCAGATAAAGCACTTTTAGGTGGGCCATCAGAGGAAGAAGCCGAAAAAATGTTAAAAAATAAATTTGGTTACACCGATGCTCAAATAACGAAATTAAAAAAGACAGCCAATGAAGGCAAACACAGTAAAAGTCAAGCACAACAAGCAGCCATCGCAATCTCAAAGAAAGAAAAGAAAGAGTCAATCAATGAAAAATCTGTTTCTAAAGACCAACAGCAAGCTGCTGGTGCTGCATTAGCAGCCAAAAGAGGTGAAACACCGGTTTCTGAATTACAAGGTGCTTCAAAAGAAATGTATGATTCTATGACAAAGAAAGAATTAGAAGATTTTGCTGGCACCAAGCACGCAGGATTACCTGAAAAAGTTGATGAAGCTAAAGATTATAAAGCAGAAAAAAATAGCGAGGGCAGATATACAATATGGACTGTTGGTGAAACAGGAAGTCGTCAAGATATGGTTAAAGATGGTTTGACAAAAGCCCAAGCCAAAAAAATGATTGACAAATTATATTCAAAGGATTTGGGTCTAATAGATGAAGATAGTCTTGATGAAAATGCATTCAATCAAGCCGCTGCTGAAGCTGCTAAAGCAGGTAAAAAAGAATTTGAATTTGATGGAAAAACCTATCCTGTAAAAATGGATAAGAGTACTGCTGAAAAACTTGATGATGATTTAGATCCAGTAGATGCAAAGCAAGCTCGTATGCCATTTAAACGCCGTAAAGACAAAGATATTAATAATGATGGAGAAGTAGATTCTACAGATGAGTATCTTCATGCTCGTAGAAATGCTATTCAAACTGACATAGCATCGCCATTGGATGAGCAAGATATGGATATGGACATGATGAACCAGCCCCCAATGATGGACAAGGCAATGCAAGATCCTGATGATTATGGACCACAGGCTGGATCAGAGATGGCAGAGACACAAATTCACTATTTGGTATATGCTATTAGTGAAATCAAAGAAGCCATGAGAGCGGGGTACCATATGCCAGACTGGTTGCAGAATAAAATAAGTTCTGCTCACCAAGATATGCAAGGCATTCATAGTTATATGGAAGGAAGCCGTCTCAAGCGTCAAATGTGCGGTCCAATCTCAGAGGGCTATGTTGGTTCTGATTATGGACCTGAAGCTGCAAGTGGTATGGCAAGAACACAACTTTCCTTTATGAAATACGCAGCAGAAGATGTTCTTAAGTGTATTTCAGCCGGAACACCAATTCCTGAGTGGTATCAGAATAAAATAGCAAAAGTACATCGTGCAATAGAAACCATTTATGCTTACATAGAAGGGACCCGTCGTGCCGAAGAAGATGACGTTCCTGATATGACAACAAACACCGAGATGAGCACCCCTGCAAGCCAACCACCAATGAGCACAGGTACTATGTTTGCTGGTGGTGAAGAGGATTATATGGCTGAAAATAGAAAAAAATCAAAAAAATATCCACCCAAACTAAATGAAAACAAGAAAAGTGATTGGGATGTTGACAAGCAAGTCAAAAGAACACAAGCCTCACCACTTTTTAAAGCAACAGAGGGCGACAAAGATCCTGAAGAGATCAAGCAAGATCTTCTTCAAGATAGAGAAAAGTTTGAGAAAAAACTCAGTGATGCTATTTTCTTGCCAGTAAATGATTCAGTTGTGGCATTACAGGATCTGTTCCGGGATTCGTCTGGAACTATAGCTGCATACTTAAGTGATAATGAGAAAAAATTTCTTAAAGAATTTCATAGAGAATTAAAAAAATTACATGATAAGTTTGAAGAATCAAGCATAATATCTTCGGATTATCTATAAAGAGCAAATATTATGAGAAAGACATCTAAGAATTCTAAAACAATTAAAGAAAACACTATGTCATCTGATGAGTTGGGGTTAGGAGATGCCGTTCATATCAAGTCACAGAATAAAACTGGTATGTACTATGGTGAAGAAAATGGCAAAATCAAAGTTAAAACACCAAGCGGTATGGAACTTGCTAGTGAAGATGATATTGAAGTAATTCCAGATGATGATGATTTCATGGAAGAAAGTTCTCTTAATACTATTATTGGTGATATTGAACAGCGTCTATTAGAAGACGATGAACTAAATGAAAATATGCTTAAGAAAGCAGCATTGGCTACTATGCTGGGCTTGGGAACTTATGCTGGTTTAGAAGCAACTAGTATGGATAACACACCACTGGGACAGGCCATGCAAGATGCTGCTCAGCAAGGTGACGAGTATGCCGAGCGAGAGTTAGACAAACTTGATCTATATATAGATGCTGGTGACACAAGAATGATAAGAAAGTTATCAAATAAGTATTTGGGACCAGTAGAAGATAGAACAATGAATGAAGCAACCAGTCGTCAGTCAGACCTTGATCCAGAAAAGAAAGTTGTTGTCAAGGGCGTCAAAGGAATGAATAGTAAATCATTTACCAAAACATTCCGTAATATGAAGTCTGCTGAAAAGTGGATGGATGACAACGAAGGTGATGTTGAAATCAAACAAATTGAAAACGAGGATTCTGTTGCAGAAGCCAAACACAAGGATAGAACAATGAATGAAACCAAATTAACAGAAGGCATTATTGACCGTCTTCGTAATATCGTAGATGACAGACAAATGTCTCGTATTACATTTGATAATGGCGAGACTCTAGAAGTTGATATGCAAACTGCAAATGCGATAGTAAGTCTTTACAACGCAGTAAACGACAAAAACAAAGCCAAGATAGAAGATAATATTGGTAAAAAAGAAATGTTTCAAAAGTTTGCTGATTTTGCTTTCCAGCAATCTAACAATAACACGAATGAAGACGAGATAACAGAAAAAGACGAAGACGATCCTTGCTGGGATGGCTATGAGCAATATGGCACAAAAATGCAAGACGGCGAAGAAGTTCCAAATTGTGTGCCAGTCAACGAGGGCAGTCTTACAGAAGAAGAAACCCTTTTGGCTGCTATGAAAGATAGTACAGTTGCAGAGAGTGCAGGTATGACACCAGAAGAAGCAAGAAATGCTTTACGGAACACTTATGGCTATGATGATCTTGCTATTGCCCGGGCACAACTTGATGAAACCACTTCTGCTGGCAGTGTTGCTGCAGTGTCTGCCCCAGTTGGCGATACTAAAAAGAGAAGTATATTTGGAGAAGAAGAAGCAGACAGCAAAGATTCAGAATTTGATTCTGCTTGGTTTTATAAGAGTGTGGATGGCGAGGTAGAAGGACCATACAAGTCAGAAAAAGAAGCAACAGATGCTGCAAACAACTACGCTGATTGGGTTAAGCAAGGCAGCGAACTTGAGGAAGGCGACCGTCGTTTAGCAAAACGTGCATTCTTAATGAAGTCCTCGGTGGCGGAATCCAAGACAGTAAGCGAACTTGAAAAGAAATTCCGCTCACAACTCAATGAAGCCAAAGTAAAAACTCCAGTAGATGCGGCTAAAAAACTCGAAAGAGCGAGTAAAAACTTTGGTGGTTCAGATAAAAGGGCCCTTAAAAAATATGCAGATATGTTGAAAAAGGATGGTTACAACGCAATACCCAGCATTGAAAAAGACAAACGCGGTAAAGACACAATTATAAGAGACGAAGTTGATTCTGTGTTTGCTGATCTGCAGGATTCTCTTCTTACACAAAATGAAGAACTCAATGAAGCAATGGATATTAATGTAAGCGTTGATCCAACACAACCAGAAAGCAGAAGCATTTCAGTAACCGCATCAGAACAAGAGGCAGACGAGTTGGCTGGATTGCTATCCAATGCAGGACTTTTCTCAAGTCCCGGTTATGGTGAGGTACAGTTCCAAGAACCAACAGATAACCCAGATCTTATGCATACTCAAGCACATGATATGCCAATGGAAGAAGATAGTGATTACAGCAATAGCCCAGAAGAAAAATATCAGGATATGGAATATATGCTTGATGTTGTTTCTGGCGGTCTTAACCGTGAGAAAAATTCTTATGACAAGGCTGAAGATGGCGACAATCCAATGGATGTGGTTAAGGAAGAGTTCTCCAAGCTTCTGGACGAGAAAGCAAACGCCGATAAAGAGGAAGCCGTCGAAATTATATCTAAATCTATTTCGATGAAGCCCTCAGTTGTCAAAGCAGCCTTAAAAGATGGGGGTCTTGACCCTGTTGCAGTGGTTACTGCGTTAAAAGGTAGAAAGACCATCAAGGCAAAGCAGTTGTCCGATTTTGTCATGGGGCACTCTTTTGGTGGGTCTGTAGACAAAAAAGATCTGGCGTCCATCAAAAAAGCCAGTGACAAAGCATTCCGTTCTATGAAGGAAGAAGAAGATACTGCTGTAGGCACTATGGATGAATTTTATTCTTATGTCTTAGATTTCTATGGCCCTAATGGCATCTATGACATTGGTGCAACAGAAGAAGAAGTCAAAAAAGCAACTGAACTTGTTAAAAACGAAGTTGGAGATGATTTTGAGGGAGATTCTGTTGATAGAGAAAAAGTTCGTGATGTCATTCTTGACCAAATGAGAAGCGAAGAAGAAAGAGAAGAAGCCGAGAAGGCATTTAGATCAAGTGAAGAAGTTGATTATGACAAGATTAATGACATGATGTCTGATGTTCCTGATCCAATTCAAACACGTGGTGATGTTGATGATATGGACAGAATGCGTAATTTTAATGAAACAGACGAAGTTAAGCGATTAGCAGGACTTGTTTAAAATGAATAATATAAATGATGATATCAGAAACCTACTATCTAAGTTTGATTCTAAAGAGAAACCTACTCTAAAGGAATCAACCACATTTGCATCTAAAGAAAATGTTTCAGAAAGTAACACCAATGATGATATCAGAGATATGCTATCTAAACTTGATTCGGCTGACAAATCAGTATTAACAGAGAACACCACACCTAAATCCAAAAGCAAGATTCAAAAAGAATCAAAAAGTTTTACAGATTACTTGGGTGAAAGTGAAAGACAACAATCAGCACCAGTAACAGGTGATGTTCTTGAAATGATTGTCAATGAAGAAATTGTTATAGAGATGCCAGTTGTAGGACACGATGAATCAAGTTATACACTTGGCACAGACAGCGTTGCTGAAAATTTCTTTTCTGCCTGTGGCTGCCAACTTGACGAAGCAGAGTATCAAGGAAAAGAGGTTGAATTAAATCAGCCAATGCGTGGCGATGTTAAAAAATATAAAGTATATGTCACTGACCCAGATACTGGCAATGTTAAAAAAGTTAATTTTGGTTCCAAAGAAATGGAAATCAAAAGAGATGACCCAGATGCAAGAAGAAGTTTCAGAGCACGACATAAGTGCGACCAAAAAAGTTCTAAAAATGATAGAGATACCGCTGGGTATTGGAGTTGTAAATTTTGGTCCAGCACTCCGGTCAGTGAATTACTGAAATAACGAGGAAAATAAACGATGACTGCTAATGTATATACAACAGTGTCAAGTGTTACATGGAACACAGAAAAATGCCGACTTGCTACTGGTAATTCAGCCATAACTTATAATGTTCTCAACACAACAACAGACGAAAACATCTATTCTCAGGCTAATCAAATCCCCCCACACACCATTACACATGTTTTTGTAGGTATTGGTAATGAATTGACAGTTACCGGAAGTGATTTCACTGCAACAGAAAGTGGCTCCAGCGGGAGAGCATAATTGAGAGCCCGTGATTTTTTAAAAGAAAGTGGGTTTAACTATGGCCGTGCTACTCTAAAGCGTGGCGAAGCCCCACGTAATTTTAAAGATTCTACTGTAGGAACCATCCGTAATAATGGTTACTATGACCTTTACCGTGCGACATTAGCAATGGCTGGTCATCCTGACAATGAGCATGATGTTGATCCAGCCAGTTGGACTGGTGCTGATGGGTTTGTTCTTACATACACTCCCGAAGAACACGAAATGGCAAAAGCCGCGTTTAAAAAGATTGGATTAGAATACGAAGATGATGCACCCGGTCCCAGCCATGAATCCGATGCAATAAACAGCGAAAGTCCTGTAAAACCGTTTAAAGGATATAAACGATGACATCAGTGCCGCCTCCAGAAGATGTAAAACCATGGTATCTTCGTAATCTTACACAAGCACTTGCACTTAATAGTGACACGGGAAATGTATATGTTCGCAGTCTAAGAGATGAAAGTGTTTTTACAAACTATAAAGGCAATGTTGCGGTAAGAGTAGATGATGACACGGTTCAGCATACTTCACGCAATCGTCGCAAAGTTTCCACAAACGAGCAAATTTTTTTCAACGCTTTTCAATACACCAAAGATGAACAGATTTGGGACGAAGCAGTCACAGGCACAGCATCATCAACTTTTAACGAATATGAAGGTGGTGTGGTACTGGAAGTGGGTGGTGATGCAGGGGATGAAATTATACGCCAGACTAGAAATGTGATTCAGTATGTGCCGGGCAGGGCCAACGAAGCGATTTTTGCATTACGGTTGGATCCTTTTGAGACTGGCGTAAGAAAACGCTTTGGCATCTTTGATGAAACAAACGGTGTGTATTTTGAGAAAGGCGTGGATGACTATTATGTCGTGCTTCGCAAAGATACTCCTACAGGAATTGAAGAACAGCGTGTTCCTAGAGCAGAGTGGAATGTGGATCGGTTAGACGGAACTGGGCCATCTCTGGAATCATTCCAAGAAGACAAGATTCAAATGTTTACCATTGAGTATGAATGGTTTGGTGCTGGCGTAGTTGAATTCAAAATCATACTGGACAACAATGCACTTCCGCTTCATAGATTCGTGGCTGGTAATAACGACGAGATACCTTGGGCTAATTCGCCCTATAGACCTTTGAGGTTTGAATTGACAAATGTGGAAGGCGTTGCGGGAACCCACCAGATCCTACAGGGATCAAGTTCGGTATCATCAGAAGGCGAGGTTGGGCCGCTTGGTCGTGAGCAGAACGTGGCAACTCCGTTTGACGGAATTACAACCGGTAGTGCTGATGAGTTGAGGCCGGTACTATCAATTCGCCTTAGGTCCGATAGACTAAATGGTGTCGTTATACCCTTGGAGTTTCAGGCCGCGACTCTGGATAATACTGGTCTGTTCTACCGAGTAATCCGAGACACTACTCTGACTGGAGCAAGTTGGCAGAACTCTTCCCCGGCAAGTTTTGCAGAGTTTGACTACTCGGCCACGGATTTTACTGGAGGAGATATACTTCAGACCGGATACATATCGCCAAATACTCAGGGAGAAATTCAAAAATTCCTCAAAGAAACTATCCTTCAGCTTGGGCGTAACAACATGGGAACGACACCGCAGACATTCACGATCCTTGCTGCTACAGTGTCATCAAACAAAGATGTTTTTGCTTCTCTGTCTTGGGTTGAAATAAGATAGAGTATGAAAGATTTAGTAAAATTACGGTTCTATTACGAACACATTCTTAGCCAAGTTTATGACGAAGGTGAAAGTCCCTTTCACAAGCAAATAACAGAAGATGTTGTAAAACAATTCTTTGATCCACTTGAATTGTCACTTGATTCTTATATTTTAGACTTAGGATGTGGCCCGGGTTTCTTTTTAGATGAAACCAAATCCAGAGGATATATCAACACAGTAGGTGTAACTTTAAGCACCGAAGATATTAAGTTATGCGAACAAAAAGGACACAGTGTCAAGAAATCTGATATCAGTTTTTTAGATGATTTAGATGAAAGTGTTGATTTTATATTTTGCCGTCACGCCATAGAACATAGTCCGTTCCCCTATATCACGCTGTTAGAATATAATCGTGTTCTAAAACCCAATGCAAAAATGTATATTGAGGTTCCAGCACCAGATTCAGACCGCCAACATGAACAAAATAAAAATCATTATAGCATTCTTGGTGATGCTATGTGGGCCAGCCTATTGGTAAGAAGTGGATTTGATGTTAGTAAATTCACTTACTCTTGTGAAGTAGAAAACGAAAAAGAAGAAAAGTGGATTGAGAAAAGCCTCATATATGTATGTGAGCGTCGTTTTCCTGTTGATGTTAAATAATGTATTATGGACTTAGAAGAATTAAAACGGTTAGCCGGTGTTAATAGTGGAGTATATGCAAATACTCCTGCTGGTGCTGCCCCTGAGGGTTCTAACATTAGCAAAACAGGCACAGAAAAGCGTGAAATAGAACGTGAAATGGGCCTCCGCCCCGGTGATCCAGAGTGGTTTGAACTGTGGTTCACCCGACCCTACCTAACTGACGCACTTCCTCCAAAATTTAGGGGTAGAAAATGAGATTTAGTGAGTTTTCCAAATTTACCATAAGACCACACTTGTTTGAAAACAAGCAGCAGTATAAGCAAATTATGGATACTATGGTTAATGCAGGTATTATTGACCAAGGTGCTGCTAATAGTGTTCTTGGCCAAGTAAAACAATCACTAAAACGAGCAGATCGTATCATCTGGTGGCTTCGCTGGTGGAGAATTACCACAGCACATCAAGTTATTGCACTTAAAATTGAGCAAGAAGAAAAAACTGCCGTTGGACCTGTTTCAGATGCAGAAAAACGCGAAAGCGAAGAAAAAATTCAAGAACTCAAAAGACTCTTTAAAAAAATAACTAAACGAGACTACGATACTATAGAGACAAGGTTAATTATTAGTTTTGAAAGACTATTTAATCTTCAGATTTTATTGACTCACTGGTCTACTATGTTTGAACAATCACCACAAGTCAATCAGGTTGAGTGGGAAGCAAATCTTGAACCAATTGTTCTGCACGAAAAATTACAAGAAGCAGAAGAAGAGTGGGAACAAAAACAAGAACAAGAACTTGAGCCAGAACCCGACGACCAAATCATTATTGATTACGGCAAATACGCTTGGGTCAAATTAGACAGGGAATACTGTGATGCCGAGGGCAAGGCAATGGGCCATTGTGGAAATACCGGAACACCGCAGGAAGGCGACAGGATTCTAAGTTTCCGCACAAAAGTCAGCGATACAAGACAAAAGCCACATTTGACATTCATACTTGATAAAGATGGTTACCTAGGAGAGATGAAAGGACGTGGTAATGACAAACCCAGTGAAAAATATCATCCTTATATCATTGACTTGTTACAAAAAGATTTTGTAAAAGGCATCAAGGGTGGTGGGTATCTACCCGAAAACAATTTTAGTTTATCTGATTTAGATGAAGAACAACGAAAAGCATTAATAGAACAAAAACCACAGTTAGGCACATCATATGATATTTTACAAGCAGATGGAAGCCCATCAGAAAGGTTTTATGAAAAATTGGAGGCTGAGTTAGACGCATATGATATGCCTCTTTCTGCTAAAAAAATTGATAAAAAAAATCATTTAGTAATGTTAGATGCACCTGAAGGTTCTGCTGCTGATTTAGATATTATTAATAAAAATGTTGAAACCAATGCTATAGATGTAGCATCCAGATTAATGACAGGGGATGCGAGTCTCGCAGAAGTATATGATTATCCCCGTGATTATATAAAAATGATTATGGATAATGTTGCTGATGATTTATTTCAATCACTGGATTCAGACTACAAATCTCAAATAGAAAAATTTGTCAAAGAAAATTATAGTGATGATGTAGATTGGGATGAGGATAGTTTAGAAGAAATAATTTCAAATGTTGATGAATTAGAATCTGCATTTATGAGTGCCACAGTTACTGGGAAAGAGTTGGGCGATGAGACAGAAATTATATCTGATTTTGAAAGGTGGATGGACAGGAATAATGTGCAATATACCCCAGATGAAACAGAATTTTCTTTTGCTTTACCATCTTCTGAAATTTCTGAATTTATTCACGACGCAATTAGAGCGGGAGCCGAAGACGAAATGGCTGATTATATCGTTGAACAACTTGACATAGATAGTTTTGATGAACCATATGGCGGATGGGATGGCTTTGATACCGATGCAGCAAAAGAGCGGCTTCGTGACGAATTAGCCGACGAAGGCATTGTGGAAATATAATGAGATTTAGTGAATTTTCCAAATTTACCATAAGACCACATCTGTTTGAAAACAAGCAGCAATATAAGCAGATTGTAGATTCGGTATTAAATTCTAATATAGCAAAAGGAATTATTTCTAAATCAGATTATGTACCTGATGGTGTTAGAAAAGATTTAAAGAGAGCGGATAGAATTACGTGGTGGCTTCGTTGGTGGAGAAAGTGGGCTCTTCAAGACGCAGTAAGAACTAAAACAGATAGAATTAAAGCCTCTGATGAT
>Ga0209937_1000126_pt1 | contig 25483 bp, 24 predicted proteins | sample SalPon1_B_H2O_MG_FD_185699 | JGI IMG/M metagenome (GOLD analysis project Ga0209937, IMG submission 185699) | Salt pond water microbial communities from South San Francisco under conditions of wetland restoration - Salt Pond MetaG R1_B_H2O_MG... | ecosystem: Environmental > Aquatic > Non-marine... | reverse complement strand
GCAGGGTCGAATATTTTGAGTTGGCTTATGCGTTTGAGTAAAGCTCTTAGTTTTTTGGAGTTGCCCTTTGCTTTTTCGAGTTCTTCATACATTTCATCCAGAAACAAAGGTTTTATGACCTTCATGATGTTAGGTACAGAGGTGTAGTGCATCCCGAGATTACCACGTTGGTCTGGATTAACCACTGCCTGTATCATAGACCCAAAAATATCTGGGTTAATGTGGCTCCAATCTAAATCACCACTTTCTTCTAATATATTCCTGGCTTCTTTATTGAATTTTGGAATGTTGATTTCATCTTGAAACAAACCGCCGTTCACATAAGGAAATTGACTGATGTAGCTTACTTCTTGGCTGTTGTCTTTTCGGTTTAAGGCTTTAAAGAGTTTGTCTAAGTACACATCTACATCACTACCATCTTTTTGGGTGTGCTGCATAAGTGTATTGGTAAACATGCCCTCAACAGGAAAGATGTCTGTATCTTCAGCAAAAAAGCAAAACAACAATCTTGAAAAGAAAAGATTAAGCTCGTGTATGCCATTTTTTAGAACATCGGGGTTTTGGTCTATAAGAATATCGTACAGCTTTGCCATACGGTAGGAAGCTTTTCTATCGGCTTCATTTTCATTACTCGCTTGATACACTTCCTGACCTGCCCATGGTAAAAAAAACGTATGGTTTTTGGGTAAGTCTTTTATGGCTACTTGCAAATTTTTATTGGTACGCGTGTCTTTAGCTACTAAGTTTTTGTAATTGGTGATGATAATAAACCGCGGATTGTGTTTTAGGTTTTCATCTTTGCTATGATCCTCTACCAAAGCCATTAAGTTATCGCCTATTACTTCCTTGAAAAAGAGCTTCTTTTTGTAAAGAATTTCGCCTTTATTTTTAGCTAGATTAAAATCTCCTTTTTGTAGTCTAGTGATGGATGTTTTAGAAATGCCGTAGGCACGGAGTAAGTCGTAAATAAAAGTTTCTTTATTGAAGTTTTTGACTAATTGCTGGACTTTATCATGAATTTCAGTTGATGTCATATATGCAATAAGTTGTTAATTCAAATTTAGGTTTTTAAGTTCATTCTTAAAGTTGACTTGAGCTTTTTTTAAATCACTTTCTCCCAAAATCAGCCGGTATTTCGCCCCATTGTTGTGTAGGCCATTTAATAATTTTCGTGGAAAAGTCAGTGTTCTTGAGCCAGTTCTCGGCCCGATCGATCAATTCGAATAATTCTTCGGTTTGTCTGTCCTTTATAAGTTTGGTCTTACATTTTTTTCGCTTAACCCAACCCATGGCGATGGTAGAATCTGTATAAACAACACGCGAGCTGTTCTTTTGCTTGATCAGTGCGAGGGCGTGGACTATTGCCAGAAACTCTCCGATATTATTAGTGCCTTTAGGGAAAGGCCCTTGATGGAAGATAGGTTTCCGGCTCACCGTATCAACCCCACGATATTCCATTTTTCCCGGATTTCCGCTTGATGCGGCATCCACACAAATAGAATTTTTGTTCACGCCTTTGGGTAAAGGCTGAATAGCACCAAATTTTAAGTAATTATAATAGCCTTTCTCATACGCATCAAGCGCTTGGGTTTTAGACTTGAAAGATTTGTATTTTGCATTGGGATAGTTGGCAATCCATTGCTTACAGGTTTCCCAGGAATCGCAAATCCCTATTTCATGACCTTCCCAAACTACATAATATTTTAGTTTAGGCATGCTGTCCTTTTAGAAGTTGATCAATAACTATTGGATAATATTTATGTTCCAATTGATGAATTTTTTGCTTTAACGAATCTAAAGTCTCCTGTTGAGCGATTGGCGTTTCATATTGGGCAATGATCTTTCCTTCATCATAATTTTCATTGACATAATGAATGGTTATGCCTGTTTTTTTTTCGTTGTTTTCCAGGACAGCTTTATGCACATGGTCGCCATACATACCTTTACCGCCATATTTGGGTAAAAGCGCCGGGTGTATATTGACCACTCGTTGCGGGAACTCTGCTAAGATGTCTTGTGGAAAGATCCACATGAAACCTGCCAGAACGATCAATTCTGGCTTGAGCTCTTCGAGTTGATCCTTGACCGTACCACTCTTATAAAGGGCTTCTTTGTTAAAGATTGTCGTGGGAATGTTCCTGGTTTGCGCTTTCTCCAAAACAGGAGCATTCTTTTTGTTAGAAAACACCCTCAGAACACGATAGGTGTTGTTCATAGAGGCATGTTCTATCAAATTAACTGCATTCGTTCCGCTACCAGAGGCAAATATAACGATAGCAGGTTTTTTACTTTCAGGGTTTTGCATGGAGTATTGATCATTAATTGCCAAAAGGATAAAATTATGTATTTTTATCTACATTTAAAGTTTATTAGGTGCTGATAATAGAAAGTTTTTTATTTTTGCCTCAAATTTCAAATAAAACACAAGATCATGTCAGACATTTCATCAAGAGTAAAAGCGATCATCGTAGACAAATTAGGTGTCGATGAGAACGAAGTTGTTAACGAAGCGAGTTTCACAAATGACCTTGGAGCTGATTCTTTAGACACCGTAGAATTGATCATGGAGTTCGAAAAAGAATTCGATATCCAGATACCTGATGATCAGGCAGAGAACATCTCAACCGTTGGCCAGGCGGTCAATTATATAGAAGACGCCAAAAAATAAGAACTTCTCAACGTAAGCGTTTTAATCAATGGACTTGAATCGAGTTGTCATAACAGGTTTAGGAGCGATTACTCCTATAGGAAAAAACCTACCAGATTACTGGGAAGCCCAGAAATCTGGAAAGAGTGGTTCTGGTCCTATAACCCGTTTTGATGCAAATAAATTCAAGACTAAATTTGCTTGCGAGATCAAAGATTATAATCCGGGCGACTATTTTGATAGAAAAACCGTTAGGAAATTAGATAAATTTACCCAATATGCGCTTATAGCCTCTGATGAAGCTATTGCAGATGCAAATTTAGACCTTGATGTAGTGGATAAATACAGGACCGGCGTGATTTGGGGTGCTGGTATCGGTGGGCTGGAGACCTTCCAGAACGAAGTGATCAATTATGCCAAAGGTGATGGAACTCCAAGATTCAATCCATTCTTCATCCCAAAAATGATAGCAGATATAGCTCCCGGAAATATTTCTATAAAACACGGTTTCATGGGGCCGAATTACACAACTGTTTCTGCCTGCGCATCTTCTGCTAATGCTATTTTCGATGCGCTCAATTATATTCGGTTAGGCTATACTGATGTGGTGGTTACCGGTGGAAGCGAATCCGCGATCACTGAAGCTGGAATGGGCGGATTCAACTCTATGCACGCCCTATCTACCAGGAATGATACACCAGCAACCGCTTCACGTCCTTTTGATGCAACACGCGACGGGTTTGTCCTGGGTGAAGGTGCAGGTTCGCTCATTTTAGAAAGCCTTGACCATGCCAGAAAACGCGGAGCAAAGATCTATGGTGAGATGATAGGCGGTGGCCTAACTTCTGACGCTTATCACATGACTGCTCCACATCCTGAAGGAAAAGGCGTAATAGCTGTAATGAAAAGTTGTCTTCAGAACGCAGGTATCAAACCTGAGGATGTGGACCATATTAACACGCATGGAACCTCAACTCCATTAGGAGATGTTGCTGAGTTAATCGCTATCAAGGATGTTTTTGGGAAAAGTGCCTATGACATCAACATCAACTCTACAAAGTCCATGACCGGTCACCTGCTAGGAGCGGCTGGTGCTATCGAGGCCATTTCGGCCATTCTTTCCATTAAACATAACATCATACCACCTACGATCAATCATTCAGTCCATGATGATAAAGTCGATGATCAATTTAACCTGACCCTCAACCACGCGCAACAGCGGAATGTTGATATTGCCTTGAGCAACACTTTTGGGTTTGGTGGTCATAATGCCTGTATCGCTTTTAAATCCTTTACTGATCAAACCTGATGCAGCTGATCAATCTTTTTGCCAAGAACACATCTGCGAAAGCAGAATTCTCTCAGCATATTGCTTCTATCATAGGATTTAAACCTAAGAACGTTGCAGTCTTTCAGCAAGCCTTCACCCATAGTTCATTAAAAAAAGTGGACAAGGATGGAAGTCCCATTAATTATGAGCGTCTGGAATTCCTGGGTGACGCTATATTGAGTTCAGTGGTAAGTTGTTTCCTATTTGAACAAATGCCAGATAAGAACGAAGGTTATCTTACAAAGATGCGTTCTAAGATCGTAAGCCGGCAAAACCTGAACCAATTGGGAAAAGACCTTGATCTTTTGGAGCTTCTGCATTCAGAGGTCAATTCTGATAAATATGGGCAGAATATTTACGGGAATCTGTTCGAGTCTCTCGTTGGCGCGATCTATTTGGACAAAGGCTATAAGATCTGCGAACATTTCATCTATAATAAGATCATCGATCCTTATATAGACCTAGACCGTTTCAAGAAGAAGATCATCAGTTATAAAGGTCTCATCATAGAATGGTGTCAAAAAAACAAGTTCAAGTACGAATTTGAAGTAGAAGATGAGATTGGTGTCGATAAAGAGCATTACTTTATTGTAAGATTTTATTTAGACGATAAGCTTATCTCCAAGGCCAGGGAAATCTCTAAGAAAAATGCGATGGAGAAGGCTGCAAGCAGAGCTTATTATTCCTTGCAGGACCAAATAGATTAAAAACCAATTCCTTAAATGCAAAAAAAGACCACATTACTGTATGAGGTCGGAATGGATGATCTTAGTATTATAGGAGTCTATTCATCTTATGAGAACTATCGATTTGCTTTTTTACTGAACCTATACCTGGGTTGGCAATTCGAGCGTTTACCGCAAGACCTGGACATCAAGTACAAGGATACCTTCGTTCAATTCCCGATGTACAAAAGCAAGTATCATAATGGGGAAGTAAATGTTTTCCTGATCGCTAACCGGGTTACTAAGCAGGAAGACAAAAGAATCAGTACGGGACTCTTCGATCAGCAGGTAGAAGAGTCAAGAGTATATAAGCTTCTCCCGGAGCTCAAACATCTGGATTATTTGATAAAGATTGAGAACGAACAAAACATCATTTCTTTAGACGAACTGGTAAAAAAGATCAATCAAGCAGATCTAGACGCCAGTGCTTTGATCATCCCTAACAAACAAATAAAGTCCAAAGGACATTTGATTATCGATTAATTTTCTAATTTTACCCGCTTAAAGACCTTCAGATGAAACATAGTAAGAAAACGAAGATCGTATCAACGCTTGGCCCGGCAACCAGTAGTAAAGAGACCTTGCGTTCGATGATGCAGAACGGCGTTAATATTTTCAGGATCAATTTTTCTCATGCTTATTATGATGATGTGAAAGAACGTGTAAAAATGATAAGGCGTTTGAACGAGGAAGAAGGTTTCAATACAGGAATCCTCGCCGATCTCCAGGGACCTAAACTACGGGTAGGCGTTATGAGAGAAGATGTCATCGTTACTGATGGTGAAACGATAAAGTTCAAAACTGGAAAACCCTTTGAGGGAACGGCTGAAGAGGTTTACATGAACTATGATACGTTTCCGCAGGATGTTAAGGCCGGTGAGAAGGTCTTACTTGACGACGGAAAGCTCATATTTGAGGTCATAAAGTCCAATCGTGAAGATGAAGTAGAGGCCAAAGTATTACAAGGTGGTCCGCTTAGATCAAAAAAAGGGGTCAACCTCCCAAATACCAACATTTCCTTGCCTGCAATGACAGAAAAGGATGTAGAGGATGCAAAATTTGCCTGCTCCTTAAAAGTGGATTGGTTTGCTCTATCATTCGTAAGGTATGCAAGCGACCTTAAACTTCTTATGAACTTAATAGAAGAACATAGCGAACATAAGATCCCTATCATAGCTAAGATAGAAAAACCAGAAGGTGTAAGGAACATTGATAAGATCATAGCTTACTGCGACGGTCTTATGGTCGCAAGGGGTGATCTTGGAGTCGAGATACCAGCTCAGGAAGTACCACTAGTCCAGAAAAAACTCGTTCAAAAAGCAAAGGAAGGTAGGATTCCAGTGATCATCGCTACACAAATGATGGAGACCATGATCACGAGCCTTACGCCTACTAGAGCTGAAGTGAACGACGTTGCTAATTCTGTCATGGACGGTGCAGACGCGGTTATGCTGAGCGGTGAGACCTCCGTTGGAAAATATCCAGTGCAGGTCATCAGGAAAATGTGTGAGATCATCAAAAGCGTGGAAGATTCACCATTGATAAAAATACCGCATAGAGCTCCACACATTAAGACCAAACGATATATCACAAAAGCCGTTTGTTATCATGCTTCTACCATGTCCAATGAGATCGACGCGACTTCCATACATACCTTGACGAACAGTGGTTATACTGCCTTTCAGATATCAGCATGGCGACCTAAAGCGCATGTTCTGGCCTTTACATCCAATAAACGCATCCTTACCCAGTTAAGTTTGCTCTGGGGCGTTCGTGCATTTTATTATGATAAGTTCGTAAGCACAGATAAGACCATAGAGGATGTGAACAAGATCGCTATGGAGCATGAATTCTTGCAAAAAGGGGATTATTCTATCAACCTTGCATCCATGCCAATAGATAAAAAAGGCATGGTCAACACATTACGGGTTTCTCAAGTATAGGCCGGTCATTTGCCGGCAACTACGAATACGAATTCTCCTTTGGGTTTCTTATGTTCAAAGTATTCTAATACTTCGGCGAGCTTCCCGTTTACTGTTGATTCAAATTTCTTGCTTATTTCACGTGAGACACTTATAGACCTATCCTGTCCCAAATGTTCCTTTAGATCTTGAAGGGTTTTTAAAACCCTGTAAGGTGATTCATAGATAACAAGCGTTCTTTCCTCTTCGGCTAAGGCGGTAAGTTTTTTCTTCCTACCTTTCTTCACGGGCAAAAAACCTTCAAATACGAAACGGTCTGATGGTATTCCACTTTGAACGATCGCGGGAATTAAGGCCGTAGCTCCAGGTAAACAAATGACGTTTATCTTCCTGGCCACACATTCCCTTACGATGAGATAACCGGGATCAGATATTCCGGGTGTTCCCGCATCGGAGATAAGCGCAATGACTTCTCCACCTTGCAGTCTTGCTATTATCTGATCGACTATTCTATGCTCATTATGCTGATGATAAGACCGCATAGGTGTTGCTATAGCGTAATGCTTTAGAAGCTTACCACTTACCCTTGTATCTTCCGCCAGGACCTGATGTGCCTCTTTAAGGATATTTACAGCCCTAAAGCTGATATCTTCCAGGTTCCCGATAGGTGTGGGAACGATATAAAGTTGTCCCATGATCGATCAAATTTTTTTAGTAATTGCTTAATCCTTAATTTTTAGTAATAATCGGTCTTATCGTTTACAAAATTCATAATTTTACTGAACAAATTAGAGATGATGCAACAATATGAACTGATAGAAAAGAAACTGGAGCAATTTATAAAAAAATACTACTATAACGAACTTATCAAAGGAGGAATATTATTCCTCGCTACAGGATTACTGTACTTCATCATCATATTGACCCTTGAATATTTTCTCTGGCTTTCGCCGTTCTTCCGGGAAATCCTTTTTTGGGCTTTTATTTTAGTGGAAATATCCCTTTTCAGCAAGTTCATTATATATCCGGCCACAAAGCTTTTCAAGATCACTAAATGTATCGACCATGAATATGCCTCTAAAGTGATAGGCCGCTTTTTCCCAGAAGTAAATGATCGGCTTATTAACATATTGCAATTAAGGTCGATGCAGCAGGATTCCGACCTTGTCCTCCAAGGCATCGAGCAGAAAGCTGCAGAGATAAAACCCGTCCCGTTCCAAAACGCTATAGATTTTCGGTCGAACATTCCTTATCTCAAATATGCCTTTTTCCCTATATTGATCATGTTATTGATCGCACTTACCGGTAAATATGAACTTTTTACGGATAGTTATGAGCGCGTTGTCAATTACAGGCAGGCTTACGAGCCGCCTGCTCCGTTCGATATCAAAGTGTTGAACGACAGTTTAATTACAACCGATCAAGGTACCTTTACCGTTAAAGCAAAGACCGTAGGCGATGTAAGCCCCAAATCGATGAAGATCCACATGGACAATGGAAGCTCTTTCTTGATGAGAAGCAAGGATAAAAACAGCTTCTATTTTGATATTGAGCAACTTAGAGAATCGCGATCATTCTATTTGAGTGCGAATAAGGTAAGGTCAAAGAACTATGATATAAAGGTGCTCAGCGTGCCTAGGATAGACAATATCAAATTAATGGCCGAGATACCTGAACATACCGGAATGAGCGATAAACAAGTGGATGGGACCGGCAATATAGAAATACCCGAGGGAACGAATTTGACCTGGCTGGTCAATACGAGCGCCACAGAACAGTTAAGCATAGAATTGAACGACTCCGTCTATGAGTTCAAAAGAGAAAATAAGCGTTTTGCGTTCAGTAAAAAGCTCTTTAGCTCTTCACGCTATGTGATAAGTTCTTCAAACCAGTTCTTAAAGGATTATGACAGATTGGATTATTCCATCCAGGTGATAAAAGATGAACTTCCTGAAATAAATATACAAATGAAAAAGGATAGTTTAGATGCCGATAAGAAGTATTTCTCAGGAACTGTCAGTGATGATTACGGAATAAGCCGTGTAAGCATAGTTTACTATCCAGTAGATAATGAGAAAAAGGCAAAGCGTATCGTTCTTAAAAAACCTCTGGCAACATTTGCCCAGTTTTATTATACCTTCCCGAATGAACGGCTAGACTTGCTTGAAGGTGAAACTTATGGATATTATTTTAAGACGTTGGACAATGATGGCGTAAATGGTTATAAATCAACGCGTTCATCTACCTATTTCTTTAGGAAAAAAACCCGTAAAGAGCAAAAGGAAGAACAGCTGCAGCGACAAAGTGAGAGCATTGAAAATATGGAAAAGAACCTGAAAGAACTTAAGAAGAATGAGTCAAATCTTGAAGAACTAAAAAAGATACAGCGAGAAAAAAATAAATTGGATTATGCGGATAAAAAGAGAATCCAGGATTTTATCAAGCGCCAAAAGCAACAACAAGAACTCATGGAAAGGTTTAACAAATCGATAAAAGAAGACCTTAATAAGCAAAATGACCGTCAGAAAGACCCGAAGAAAAAAGACCTCCTAAAAAGGTTAGAGTCCAACGAAGATAATATTAAAAAGAATAAGGATCTTTTAGAACAACTCAATAAGTATAATAAAAAATTAGAGGATGAAGACCTTCAAAAAGACCTGGAAGAGTACGAAAAGGAAACGGAAAAGCAAAAAAGGAACCTTGAGGAAATCCTGGAGTTGACCAAACGATACTACGTTGAAGAAAAGACACGTAAAATCACTAAAGAACTTGAGAGACTAGCTAAAGAACAAAAAGAACTGGCTGATAAAAAGAGAGAAAAAGAATCCCTCTCACAAGATTCCCTTAACAAGAGTTTTGATAAAGTGTCCAAAGAACTTGACAGCTTACAAAAGGAAAATAAAAAACTAAAAGAACCTTATCCTATTCCGGACAACAAAGAGGAAAAGATGTCCGTAAAGAAAGAACAAAAGGAAGCAAAACAAAGCCTGAAAAAAAGCGAGCAGTCAAGTTCAAAGAAGCAACAGCAACAAAGTGAAGAAGACGCAAAACAAAACCAAGAGAACGCAGCGAGGAAAATGAAAGAAATGAGCCAGAAGATGAACAGCATGATGCAGATGGCAAGTCAACAGCAGGCACAGGAAGATGCAGAAATGCTCAGAAGAATACTTCAAAATCTGCTCGTTTACTCAAAAGAGCAAGAAACCCTGATGGAAAAATTCAGGTCTATCAATGATCAAAGTCCTAATTTTGGGGAATACCTGAACAAACAAGCTACACTAAAGGAAAATTTCAAACATGTGGATGATAGTCTATTTGCGCTTGCTATGCGAAACCCCATGATAGGTCAGAAAATAACCGATAAGATTACTGAAGTAGATTATAATATTGACAAATCACTGGAAAAATTAGCGGATAATCAAATAAGGGTTGGCACCTCAAAGCAACAGTTCGCTATGAAATATGCCAATGATCTGGCCAATATGTTAGACAAATCATTAGAACAAATGCAACAGATGCTAGGCAAAGGGAGTGGCAAGGGAGCTCAAGGAAAAGGTCAGGGAAAAGGAAAAGGTTTTCAGTTATCAGATATCATAAAATCCCAGGAAGAGTTGGCCAGGCAAATGAAAAAGGGGATGAAGAAAGGAAATAGACCATCACAAAAGGGGAAGCAAGGAAAAAGCGGAAAAAAAGCGGGAGAAAAAGGAGGAAACAATGGTAAAGGCCAACAGAACGGTAAAGGGAACAAAGAAGGCAATACGGAAAGCGAGAAAGGAGAGCTTTATGAGGTTTACAAAAAACAACAGATGCTCAAAAACCAGTTAAAAGACCTGATAAAACAGCAAGGTCTGGAAGATGACAGTGGTAAGCTGGAAAAATCGATGGAACAGTTGGAAAAAGAACTATTGATGAAAGGGTTTAGCAATGCTTCTTTAAAGAGGATGGAACAGATAAAACACGAGTTGCTCAAACTCAAGGATGCTGCTCAAAAGCAGAACATGAGCAATGAAAGACGATCCACCACAAATAAGAAAACGTTCTCTAACAGGTCCAAAGAACAGATCGGTCAGGCAAAAGATTATTTTAAAAGGGTTGAAATTTTGAATAGACAAAACTTACCTTTGCAAATTAAATATCAATCCCTTATCAAACGTTATTTTGACCGAGAATAGAATAAATCTAATTGGAGACCATGGTCTGAGAAAGATTGAGAAAATCCAAATGTGGATCCTAAGGGTGGTCAAACGCCAGAATATGAATGTCGGTAATTTGACCTATCAGTTCATGAGCGATGAGAAGTTAAACGAGATCAACATCAAGTTCCTGGGACATGATGACTATACAGATATCATTACTTTTGATTATACAGAAGATCGTCAGGTATCGGCAGAAATTTGTATAAGCAAGGAAAGAGTTCTGGATAATGCCGATGAGCGTAGCCTTCCTTATGAAGAAGAAATGCGACGAGTGATGGTACATGGTGTCTTACACTGTTTAGGCCATAAGGATAAAACCCAGAAAGAAAAAGAGCAAATGCGAAAAAAAGAAGATGAATGTTTAAAATTGTTCCACGTGGAACATAAAATTTAAAGTATATGTTTAATGAAGAATTTGATGTAGTTGTTGTAGGTGGCGGTCATGCTGGTTGTGAAGCAGCTGCGGCAAGTGCGAACATGGGTCACAAAACACTATTAGTGACCATGAACCTACAAAATTTGGGGCAAATGTCCTGCAATCCCGCCATGGGTGGAATCGCAAAAGGACAACTCCTTAGGGAAATAGATGCTTTAGGTGGATTAAGCGGTGAAATATCAGACAAGACCGCTATCCAATTCAGGATGCTGAACAAGTCAAAAGGGCCAGCAATGTGGAGCCCAAGAGTGCAAAGCGACCGCATGCTATTTACGCTAGAGTGGAGAAAGAGACTGGAAGAGATACCTCAATTGGAATTTTATCAGGAAATGGTTTCGAATGTAGTTGTCGAGAATGGGCGTATTCAAGGCGTGAAAACTTCCTTAGGCCTTTTTATCAAATCCAAAGCGGTAGTTCTGACCAATGGTACTTTCCTGAACGGCTTGATCCATATTGGTGAAAAGAACTTTGGCGGTGGAAGATCTGGAGAAAGAGCATCTACCGGTATCACAAAAGACCTGGAAGAGCTTGGGTTCGAAACCGGAAGAATGAAAACAGGGACGCCACCAAGGGTAGATGGTAGATCGCTGGACTTTTCAAAAATGACCGAGCAAGAAGGAGATCCAGACCCAAGATGCTTTTCCTTCCTTAAAACAAGGACCCATTTAGAGGAAAGTCAAAGGTCTTGTTACATCACCTATACTTCGCCTGAAGTTCATGATACCTTAAGGGCTGGTTTTGACCGTTCGCCGATGTTCAATGGACGAATAAAAAGTATTGGTCCAAGATATTGTCCTAGTGTTGAAGACAAGATACACAGGTTTGCTGACAAAGAAAGGCATCAGATGTTCATTGAACCCGAAGGATGGAATACTGTAGAGTATTATGTGAACGGATTTGCAACATCCCTTCCAGAAGACATACAATTTGAAGCTTTGAAAAAGGTCAAGGGTTTTGAGAATGTTCGATTCTTTAGACCAGGTTATGCAATAGAATATGACTTTTTTGCCCCAACCCAACTCAGGCACAGTCTGGAAACTAAACTTGTGGATGGGCTTTATTTTGCAGGGCAGATCAATGGTACAACAGGATATGAAGAAGCCGCTTGTCAGGGACTGATAGCGGGTATTAACGCAGCGCTGCAAACAAGAGAGGCTGAACCTTTCTTGCTGAGAAGGAATGAAGCATATATCGGTGTGTTGATAGATGACCTCATCACAAAAGGAACGAAAGAACCTTACCGGATATTTACTTCTAGGGCAGAATACAGGACTTTGTTACGACAAGATAACGCAGATGAAAGACTGACAGAGCTTTCTTACAGGATAGGTTTTGCTTCTGAACAAAGAATGAAAAGAGTAGAAGAAAAAGTTAAAAAAGCTGATCAGTTGAAGACTTTTATCCATCGATTATCCGTGGAGCCTACGGAAATTAATCCTATATTAGAACAAAAGGGTTCATCACCTGTTAAACAGAAAGGGAAACTTGGGAAGATCCTTACAAGACCTAATGTCCATTACAAGGATATATCAAAGGTGGATGACCTTAATCAATATATAAAGAATAACAGCTGCACCAGAGAAGAAGTCGAGAGAGCTGAAATAGAAATCAAATATGAAGGTTATATCAAGAGAGAGAAAGAACATGCAGATAAACTAAACAGATTAGAAGACCTAAAAATACCGAGCAATTTTAACTTTGATAAATTACAGTCAATGTCTCTTGAGGCAAGAGAGAAGTTAAATAAGATTAAACCTGAAACCGTTTCTCAGGCTTCAAGAGTAAGCGGTGTTGACCCTACGGATATCTCAGTGCTCCTTGTTCATATGGGAAGATAATGTTCCACATGGAACAATTAATATGAAAGTAAAAGACCATTTCTTATCAGGTGAGTCCTTTGAATTAGTTAAAGATCCTCATTATGAATATTACAAAACAAAACCTGTGCTGGATACTGAAGCAATAGGTGAATATTATAATACGCCTGAATACCTTTCCCATCAAGAGAACTCAAAAGATGTAAAAAGTTTCATTTATAATATCGTGAAGCAGTATATGTTCACAAGAAAATATAAATGGATTGCCAGGTATGTAAATAAGGGAAGTTGGCTTGACTTTGGTGCTGGTACTGGTGAGTTTCTGGATTTTTTGCCAGATAAATACTGGGAGAAAATGGCATTTGAGCTCAATAAGGGTGCTATTCAAAAGATAAAAATTAAGAAAATACCTTATATTACTGGTTATCAGGGTACTAATACAAGGTTCGATGTCGTAAGTGCCTTTCATGCAATAGAGCATGTATTAGATATACAAGCGTGGTTCGCTTTCCTGAAGCGTATCACCAAAGCAAATGCGATAATAGCTGTAGCCATACCGAACTACAAAGCTTATGATGCTAGATACTATCAGGAATATTGGGCCGCTTACGATGTTCCAAGGCATCAGTATCATTTCTCAAAGAAGAGTATCCACCAGTTGTTCAGGGATAACGGGTTTCAACTGTTGGATGAAAAACCTATGCCGCTAGATGCCTATTACATTAGCATCATATCGGAAGCTTATAGAGGCAGAAAAAGTTTATTCAATGCCTTGAAGGTTGGGTCATTATCTAACCTAAAAGCGTTATCTTCAGGGGAATATTCGAGTAACCTGTTTATATTTAGAAAATTAGACAAATAGGTGAATTTGCACATCTATAAGAACTTATTAGTTTTGCTAAAAATTAAGAACATGAAAAAAATAAGTTTCTTCCTACTAATAGGAATCAGCATTGTTTCCTGTAATCAAGAAAAAACAGCTTACGTTGACAATCAAAAAGTCGTAGAACAGTATTATAAGCTTGAAGATATGCGCAAACGCTACGACAATAAACAAGAAGCTTTATCAAAAGAAATAGATTCTTTGGCTGCTCCTTTTCAAAAGCTTTATGATGAATATATGGCCAAGCGAGAAAGCATGTCTGATCAGGAAAGGAAACAAAAGGAGCAACAATTAAGACAAATGCAACAACGATTGCGGTCAAAGCAAAACCAGGAAGGAAGGTCCTTACAACAAAAAAGGGGAGAAGAAGCAGATTCACTGATCAAGGTCATGGAAAAAAAAGTGGCTGAATGGGCCGATGAAGAAGGATATACATACATCTTCGGGTCAAATCAATCATCTAACATATTATATGGCGATAAAAAAAAGAATATCACGGATGAAGTTATCGAAATGTTGAACAAAGAGGATGAGAACAAGGGAGAAGAAAAGAAAACAGAATCTAAGGAATAATCCTATCTAATCCTTTAAATGTATAAGCTTTGTTAGCTGAAGGCTCATATCAGTTAGCAAAGCTTTTTGATTTACGTTACGGTCTAAATGAAAAATACTATCTTCCAGATTATTCATGATAAGTGAATAGTTCTTATGATGAATGAACTTAGAGAATTTATCAAATGAAAAATCCGTATCCTTAGGCTTATAAAATACCAGATCGTACAGTTTTAGATTGTTTAGATACGCTTGCCTGAAGAATTGTTGACAAAATAGAAGGAAACTGCGTTGATATCCTTTTTTCTCTCTAGATAGTTGGGTGCTCCATTCCATAAGATCCTGCATGGCCGACGTGTTCTTCCTTACCAAAAAAGCAATTCTCACCCAATCGATGAACCTTTTCTCATGGTCAGCATCGTCATCGGTCTGTTGGACAAGACGGATAGCTTTAGAAAGGGAATGCTCGGATTGTTCTGCGATCATATCGGCTTTTATGTTATCCAGTTTGTAGTGAGCAACTAAATGATCGGTGATAAAAGAATTGCTCAAAGGAGTAAGCGGTATCTCCTGACAACGAGATAATATTGTAGATAATAAATCTTCCTTACTTTCACTCATTAAAATGAGATAAGAATTGGCCGGAGGCTCTTCGATTACCTTTAACAACTTATTGCCAGCTTCCCTGTTCATGAATTCTGCGCCCCAAATAATCGCGACCTTGGCCTGCGCTTCATAGGGTTTTAATTTTAATGAATCCACAACATCTCGAGCTTGCTGAACATTGATAATGCCTTGTTTGTTTTCAATTCCTATGTACTGAAACCAGTGTGAATGGTCTTGATAAAGTGATATTTTAGTGAATTCCCGCCAGTCATTGATAAAATCTGTCTTCCTGGGCTTGCTTTTTACGGTCTTGGTCGTATTGATCGGGAAAAATAGGTGAAGGTCTGGATGTGAAGCATTCTCAACCTTAAGGACCTGTTGCTTATTATCCTGTTCATTCCCTTGTGATAGAAGTACCTTAGCAATGTTCATCACTAGTTTCAAGGGTCCAAAACCGTTCTTCCCAGTTAATAACAAAGCATGCGGGAATTTTCCGGTCGCTATCATATTATTGATGCTTCTCACCGCCAATTCCTGCTCCGGTAGATCTATCCTGTTCATAAAGCAAAATTAAAGAATTTACCTAAGCTTGACCTCGAACCAAAAAGACATTCTAGAAATTAAGTATTTTTGTAAAAAACTAAACCATGAAAACAATAGACGACCTGGAACTAAAGGGAAAGAAAGTGTTAGTCCGTGTGGATTTTAATGTGCCACTAAACGATGCATTAGAAGTTACTGACGATAGTAGGATAGAAGCGGCCAAACCGACCATTAAAAGAATCATAGAGAAAGGTGGACAGCCCGTATTGATGTCACATTTAGGAAGACCAAAGGCAAAAGAAAAGGAATTTTCACTGGAAAATGTTGTCGATAAGGCTACCGATATATTAGGATATAAAGTGAAATTCGTTGATGATTGCGTTGGCCAAAAAGTAAAAGATGCCATAGTTCATTTAGCCGATAACGAAGTGCTCCTGCTAGAGAACTTGCGATACTATTCGGAAGAAAAAGCAGGCGATGAAAGTTTTGCCAAACAACTTGCAGCATTAACCGATGTTTATATCAACGATGCATTTGGTACAGCTCATCGTGCGCATGCTTCCACGACCATTATTGCTAAGTTCAAAGAAGAAAAGGCCATGGGCTATCTCTTGAAGAACGAGATCGATAGCCTGGAAAAAGTGATGCAAGCTAAGGAGAAACCAGTAACGGCGATCATTGGCGGAGCGAAAGTTTCCAGTAAGATCGGCGTGATAGAGAATATCTTACCGCGTGTTGATCATTTGATCATCGGTGGAGGCATGAGTTTTACTTTTGTCAAAGCTCAAGGTGGGAAAATAGGAAACTCGCTTGTTGAGGACGATAAATTAGATCTGGCGAACAACATCATGAAAAAAGCCAAAGAAAACAATGTGCAATTGCATTTACCAGTTGATGTTTTAGCGGCTGATGATTTTAAAAATGACGCTGATACAAAAATATTTCCTATCGATGATATTCAGGATGATTGGATGGGAATGGACGCCGGACCCAATACAAGGATCAATTTTTCTGATGTCATCAAAGCATCCAAGATCATTCTTTGGAATGGACCAATTGGCGTATTTGAAATGGAAACCTTTGCGGATGGAACGAAAACAATTGGTAAAGCTATCGCTGAAGCTACTAAAAAAGGCGCATTTTCGCTAGTTGGTGGCGGCGATAGTGTAGCAGCAGCCAAACAATTTGGCCTCGCGGATCAAATGAGGTATGTTTCTACCGGTGGCGGCGCGATGCTGGAAATGCTGGAAGGAAAATCCCTGCCGGGGATAGATGCGCTAGGAAAGAAAGTAATATTATAGATTAGGCTAATCCAACCAAGAAAATATAAAATATGTTTTTAAAAAATAGCGTTGATAGTTTTGGTTATTATACATCTTAAATTAATAGGATGCTCATTGACATGGATAGCAAGTTCTAATAGGGGAAAGAATGCCTAACAGTATTTGTAGCAACATTAGAATGAATTTTTTTGGTTTTAATCGATTTCTTATAATTATGGTTATATAAAAATGCTCCTAAAACATTTTATCAGAGCGAAAGGATTAAATTACTTCAAGTTAATTGAAACTTCATCAATATGTATGCACTAAAAGGTAAAAAAAACATAGGTGAACTATTTATCAAAGGGAAAAGATGGGGGAGTTATCCTTTGATTGCCATGGAAATAAAAAATAGCGTTAACCTAACAAGATGCGGTGTTAGCGTTCCCAAAAAAAGGGTTCATTTAGCAGTAAGAAGAAATCGGCTGAAAAGACAAATACGAGAAGCCATACGTGTCCATCAATTAAAAATGCATCAACTGGAAAATAATTACGATATGATGTGGACCTACATCGGAAGCGCATCTTCTTGTGAATTCGATGCTATCCAGCGGTCCGTTCATGTTATCATTAAAAAAATAAGGGAAAATGAAAAAAAGGAAAATAACAGGAATAGTAATAGGAGTTAGTATTCTGGTCGGTTTGAGCAGCTTTAGATCAGATTATTTTGAGATCGCTAAACAGCTTGAGATCTTCACTTCGCTCTATAAAAAAGTCAATATGAACTATGTGGAAGAAGTAGATCCGGCAAAATTGATGAATACCGCCATTGATGCCATGATGAAGGATCTGGATCCCTACACAAAATTTTATGATGAACAACAGGTGGAAGATGCCCGGATCAATAAAGGAAGTGGTCTCAACAGCATTGGTGCCAGCGTAGAAAACCAGAAAGGTAAGATCGTTTTTAGCAAGATCTATCAAAACCTGCCATCGGATAAAGCCGGTCTTAAAATAGGCGATGAGATCGTGGAAGTTGATGGTATTCAAACTACAGAAGATCAGGAAAACACGATGAATCTCTTGAAAGGTGCGCCGGGAACCAAATTAAATTTAAAGGTCGAGCGTAATGGCACGATCAAAGAGGTAAGTCTGGAAAGAAAACAGATCAAAATTCCTGCCGTGCCGTATTTCTCTTTAGCTGATAAGGATATAGGTTATATTAAATTAGATAAATTTATTAGAAGTGCTTCAAAGGAAGTAAAGGAAGCGGTTGAGCAGTTAAAGGAAAAGGGCGCTACGAAGATCATACTTGATCTCAGAGGAAATCCCGGCGGATTGCTTTCTGAAGCCGTGAACGTGGCCAATATTTTTATTCCACAGGATGTGACGATCACCTTCACAAAATCTGTGGTAGAAGAGTATAATGATAGTTATCAGACCCGAAATGAAGCGGTTGATACGGAAATCCCTTTAGTCGTTCTCATAGATGGAAGGTCCGCCTCTGCCAGCGAGATCATTTCCGGCAGTATCCAAGATCTAGATCGCGGTGTGGTCATCGGTGAGCGAAGTTTTGGGAAAGGATTAGTACAACGACCGATGAAGCTCAACTATGGAACGTCCACGAAGATTACCATATCGCGTTATCATACGCCAAGTGGTAGATGCATTCAGGCATTGACTTATGCGGATGGAAAATCCAGAAGAAATGATACATCAAAATACACGGCTTTTAAAACGAAAAATGGAAGGACGGTTTATGATAGCGGTGGCATTATGCCGGATATTGAAACCCTTGATCAGAAAATAAATAAAGACTTTATAAAAGCCTTAAAAAATGATTTTCTTATAGATGATTATGCCACTTCCTTTAGTTATCAAGCATCTGAAGTAGATTCTTTAGATTTTAAATTAACTAATGCTGATTATAAAGGTTTTAAACAACTGGTGGACAAGGCTGATTTTCAATTTGAAACCGCTACTCAAAAAGCATTTCAGCAATTGAAAAAAGCTGGTAAAGAAGACTTTGCAAGAGGTATTGATAAAGAAGTCAAGGACCTGGAAAAAAGCATTGAAGAACAGGCTGATAATTTAGTGAACGATCAACAAAAATGGATCAGGCAGGCTATAGAAAGAGAGATCATCCGTAGATATTATTATGAAAAAGGCGTATATCGCTATGCATTGGAAAATGAAAAGGAGATAAGCATAGCTATTGATGTGCTGAACGATCCGGAAAGATACCGTTCTATTTTGAATCCCTGATCATGGCGATGTGTGGAATACCATCTTCCAGGTAACCTTTACCAGTAGTCTCAAATCCGTGTGACCTGTAAAATTCGATCAAATATTGTTGTGCCGATAACTTGATGGACTGATAAGGATATTGTTCCTGGCAATAGGCAATAGCTTCCTGCATTAACAAATGTCCGTATTGCTGACCTCTGATAGTTGATGCTGTAAGTATCCTACCGATACTCAATTGCTCAAAGTAACTTCCGGGCGACAAGATACGGCTGTAGGCGATCAGTTGTTCTTCTTTCCATATCAACTGATGTATCGCCTGCAGATCGGCATCATCAATATCTTGATAAACGCAATTTTGCTCTACGACAAATACTTCAGAACGCAACTTTAGTATTTTGTAGAGTTCTGTGGTATTAAGTTCAGTAAAAGTTTTAAAATGTGAATCCATATTAGTCCTGTACGATGATGTCCTTTTCATCTTGTTTTTTGAACTCCGGCTGTAAGGTAACGTGGTTAATACCAAAATCCTCACTGAGGTAGTGTTCGATCTCCATCATCAATTCTTCAAGCTCAGCAACCTTCATATCGGATTCCAACTGAAGGTGCGCTTCCAGATGTACCTCATCTTCATTGAGTTGCCAGATATGGACATGATGGAGCAACTTGACCTGATCAAACCGGTTAACGCGCTCCACGATCTGTTCTACCTGGATATCATCTGGTGTGAACAGCATCAGTACGTTGAACGACTTTCTGAGCAATTTGATGCTGATCAATATCAAGTATAGTGCAATAGCGATCGTTAATAATCCATCGATCCAATAGATCTTGTAATATTTCATCAACAAACCGCCGATCAAGACGGCCACAGAGGCTAACATATCGCTTAATAGATGAAGATAGGCCGAGCGCATGTTCATGTTCTGCCGATGATCGGCATGGAGTAACCAGACGCTTGCACCATTCCCGGCTATGGCTAATAGCGATAACCAAATGACCAGTTGAAAGTCGATCACCGGAACTTCTATGGACCTCTGTACGGCCTCAAAGATGAGATATATAGCGATAACGACCAGCGAAGCGGCATTGACGAAAGCAGCGATAATCTCAGCTCTCTTATAGCCAAAGGTCCTGGCCGTCGATGCCTTCTTGCGGGAAAATCTCGCCGCGAGGAAACTGATGATCAGCGAAACAACATCCGTAAAATTATGGAGCGCATCAGATAATAAGGCCAAACTTCCGCTAAGAATACCACCTACCACTTGCGCAACGGTAATTCCTATATTAAGCAAGATACTGAAGAACAGCTTGGCAGAATGTAGAGAATGATGATGTTGATGCATGTTCAGGGAATCATTGCGCTATCTTTTCAACACGGCGTTGATGGCGGCCACCTTCAAAATCTGTGGATAGGAAAAGTTCCACAAATCGCAAGGCCTGATGGACGGAAACGAAACGGGCCGGAATGCTGAGCACATTCGCATCATTATGTTGACGTGCCAATTTAACGATCTCCTCATTCCAGCAAAGCGCGGAACGTACTTTTTGATGTTTATTGGCCGTCATATTCGCTCCATTGCCACTTCCGCAAATAATGATGCCTACAGGAGTTGTTTTAGACGATACATCTTCTGCTACGGGATGGACAAAATCCGGATAATCCACGCTGTTTTCATCATGGGTTCCATGGTCAATGATATGATGGCCTTCGTCCTTGAGTTGTTTAACAATGGCATCTTTATAGGTCGTTCCTGCATGATCGTTACCGATTGCTATTTTCATAATACTGGAATTGAACTACAAAAATACATAATGATGAACTAATGCAGAAGTACTTCATAACAATGGTCGTTCGTTGAGCAGAAGGATATGAATAAGCTGAAGAGCCTAAGTAAGTATCCGATGATGATAAGCTAACCGCTGAACCATGTGAATAAAAGGCCATGATATTAATAATCAGAGTATTAAATTAATGTAAATTATATGTTGATCAGAATTTTCAAGATATTGATGCTCAGGTAAGTAAGATCAACATGATTTTGTTAATATCTTAGGGTAAAATTTAAAAGATAAATGTTCATCGTAAGTCATTTTTTCTATATCAACTTTAAAATGGATTTTCAGAATAAGATCTTTACTTTTTTCTAAACACATAATTTACCGTTTATCAACATGAACTTTGACGCATCAACACATCAAATTATCATCAAATTTTGAAGTGATCAACTAATTAAAATTGTTGATAGAAATGAAATCTCATTCATTTATAATACATTAAAATTTACACTTCGGTTAATAACTCATTATAGAATGTTGATAATTTAAAATCCAAGCTTATCATTAAAAAGTTATGCTACAAATGAACATCCTATCATATTCATCATTTTGTTTTTTAAATTTTAAAAGAAAAAAGTAATATATAAATATATGTTGATAACTATCTGATCACATCAAAAGAACTTGAGTTGAAGTTATCATAGATCTTCAGGGCTTCTTCATGATCTTCTGGATGGATCATTAAACGGATACCACCAAAAGCATGGGAATGAAAAGGTAATACCGTAGCTATGGTCTCATTTTTAAAAATATACCTGATATGCTTCTGATCGAGTAAATTCTTTAGAATGCTGTATTCACTTTCATAAGTAAAAACAGCTAATTGGATATACTTTTCTTTCTTCATCAGTTCATTTATTTCATTAAAGATAAGACAATTATATAAATATATTTTTAAAGTTCTCATAAAACAATTACAGCAAATAAGCTATGAGCAAACATTATTCAGGAAAAAGGACATACTAAAGTGAAAATGTTCTTCATTGTAGATGAATAATATTACTTTTAGCCATTGAAAACAGGAATATGAGTCGTGGAAAAAGAAAAAAGGCTGCAGAAGACTTCACCAGAAAGGTCCTTCACCTTCTCCATAAGAGCAAAAAAGCATTAAGTCATTCAGATATAGCCGAACAACTAAGGATCAGGGATGATAAAAAGAAAAAACGCCTGCTTAGGACTCTTGGGAAGCTTACCTCGGAAGACAAGATCACACAAGAGGAAAGTGGTAACTTTTCTGCAGATGCTGACAAAGACACTTTTGAAGGAATCGTCGATGCTACCTCAAAAGGAGACGCTTATATCATAACGGAGGAACTTGATAAGGATGTCCATGTTAAGAACAAGGACCTCAATCATGCTTTGGATGGTGATAAAGTAGAAGTCTATGTTTTCAAGCAACGTCACAGGTCTAATTCCAGCGGTGAGGTTACTCGGATTTTAGAACGCTCTACTCACAGGTTCGTAGGAATTCTGGAGAAGACCCGAAACTTTGGTTTTGTCGTGATGCAAAACCCTAAGATGTATACGGATATCTTTGTGCCAGAAGATGGCCTGGGCAATGCAAAGGATGGAGATGTTGTGCTGGTAGAGATGAAAAGCTGGAAGGATAAAGATGACTCTCCAAAGGGAAAAGTAATCGAAATATTAGGAAAACCCGGCGATCACAGCACAGAGATCCATTCGATCCTGGCCCAATACGGTCTACCAGAAGCCTTCCCGGAAGAAGTTAACAAGTTTGCCGATCAGTTGGATACTTCTATTCGTTCCGAGGAAATAAAGAAAAGAAAGGATATCAGGAATATCCTGACCTTTACCATCGATCCGGCATCAGCGAAGGATTTTGATGATGCATTGAGCTTTCAGGAACTGGATAATGGTCATTTTCAGGTAGGTATCCATATTGCTGATGTATCGCACTATGTACAGCCGGATACGATATTGGATAACGAAGCTTACGAGCGTGCCACGTCTATTTATCTGGTAGATCGCGTTGTTCCCATGTTACCAGAAGTCTTATCTAATGATGCTTGCTCATTAAGACCTCATGAAGACAAACTCACCTTCTCCGCTATTTTTGAACTCGATAAAGAAGCGAGAGTCCAGAAACAATGGTTCGGAAGGACGGTTACTCATTCTGATGCCCGATTTGCCTATGAAGAAGCGCAACATATTATAGAAACCAGATCAGGGTTTATACCGGCAGCTACTTCGTTAACACGATCAGATTATCAGGTTGATCAACTTATTGTTGATGCTATCCTACGATTAGATCAATTAGCCAAGAACATGCGTCAGAAACGTATAGACAATGGCGCGATATCCTTTGATAAGGTAGAAGTTGATTTCAGATTAGGCGAGACCAATGAACCTTTAGGCGTCAACTTTAAGACCTCTAAGGATGCTAATAAGCTCATAGAGGAGTTCATGCTACTCGCTAACAGAAAAGTAACAGAGTTCATAGGAAAAAAGAAACCTAAGAAGACCTTTGTATATCGATGCCATGATGATCCCGATGACGAAAAACTAGCCGCATTAAAGACCGTGGTCTCTAAATTTGGTTATCAAGTCGACTTCAAAGACCGCAAAAGTGTTGTCAGGTCTATCAATAAGCTATTAGCACAAGCTGAAGGCAAGAAAGAACAGAACCTTGTAGATACATTGACCATTAGAAGTATGAGCAAGGCCTATTACTCCACGGAGAACATCGGTCATTATGGTTTGGCCTTTGATCATTATTCCCATTTCACTTCACCTATTCGTCGCTATCCGGATGTGATGGTCCATCGCTTATTACAACGTTATCTGGATGGCGGATCCCCGGCCGATCCTGTAGAATATGAAGAAAAATGCAAACATTCCAGCGAAATGGAAAAAGTGGCCACTAATGCAGAGCGTGATTCCATCAAATACATGCAGGTCAAATATATCAGTCAGCACGAAGAGACACAATTTCTGGGCGTTATCTCCGGAGTGACCGATTTTGGGCTGTTCGTAGAGATCATTGAGAACAAGTGTGAAGGTATGGTCCGCGTAAAGGATATCCCTGGTGATAATTATTATTTTGATGAAGAGCATTATGCCATCATTGGAAAGCAACGCGGTAAAATGTATCAATTAGGCGATGAAGTTTACGTTGAAGTACTGAAAGCCGATACCATCAAAAGGAATATAGACTTTCGACTTCTGGGGAAGGAAGATGAAGTAAGCATTTGATCTTCCTACCGATCACTTATTGAATACGAGACAAAGCATGCATTGCCTGCCTGACATGCCTTAGGTCATGAAAAACCAATACTCTAAAGAGATCGCCTAATTTAAATTGAAGTAAAGCGGTTACGGAAGATCTGATTTTGATTTTATTTAAATCAACTGACCTTGAGCGTTCCAACTGATCGGATAATTTACTTTGATGCGTCAAAAAAGTATCTAATATCGATGGATCCAGATCGCTACTTCCCGGGTTCATGGACGGAAAGGTTTTCGTTTTGATCTGATACTTATCCGGATGTAAGAAATTAGCAAATCGATAGCCTAAAATTCCGGGTTTGAAATAATCTACTTCAGAAGATGCGGCTTGATCTAATTTCTCATCTATTTTAGGTAAATAATAAGCATCATACCGGTTGATGTGTTCTATACATTGAAGGACACTCCAGGATTTTGGCGCTGCTTGTTGATTTAATCTTTCAATAGATTCTTTTTGAAGCTCCTTTACAATGGACTTGCTTTCTTGTATGATCTGCTCTAGTTCATCTTTAAGTTTTTGCGTTCTTAACACCATTCACGCTGTTGTTTTTATCAAAAATAAAAAAAGCGATGAAACTCATTCACCGCTTTTAAGCACATACTTAATAAGAAATATCATTTATTGAGCAAATCTATAACTTGCTTTATCCTTGATCCAGGCTTTCTGGATCGATCCGATGGTAAATCCATATACAAGGTGAAGTATTAAAGTGGATATAATGTATTTAGGTGTTGAACTTAATGCTAATGCACCGTCAAAGGTTCCGGCCTTAGTACCTAAAACTCCCCAACCAATGATCGGACTTACAACAAACATCATGATCAACCACATGGCAAAAGCTAAACCAAGTCCAAAAACAACTTTTGATCTTTGTTTAAACACTTCGTGTAAAAATACAGCGGCTATCGCTCCATAGCCAAAGTGAATGATCAAAGCTAAAGGTTTTGGTGTGATACCTAATGATTGAAGGAAAGCAGCAGATGGCGGCATATTAAACGGCGCAATTCCTACTCACCTGAGTTCGATTATTATTTTTTCAAATTTTATTGCATAAAAAAAGAAATAGCTTTATATTTAAAGTGTTGAAAGACAAATATATAAAAGCTATTTCTTATGATTAATTATAACAAAATTACGGATATTTTTTGTTTAGTCGATGAATTCATTAATGAATTTACTCCTTTTTTGCAAAAACACAGTTTGGGTAATAAACCCAAAAGACCACCCATCATGA
>Ga0209937_1000125_pt1 | contig 25635 bp, 28 predicted proteins | sample SalPon1_B_H2O_MG_FD_185699 | JGI IMG/M metagenome (GOLD analysis project Ga0209937, IMG submission 185699) | Salt pond water microbial communities from South San Francisco under conditions of wetland restoration - Salt Pond MetaG R1_B_H2O_MG... | ecosystem: Environmental > Aquatic > Non-marine... | reverse complement strand
TACTTTACAAAACTCTTTCTGTAGACTTTGCCCGTATACTGAATGATAATTACGCAGTAATAGATTTTTCCATGCCGTTTGAGACAGAAAACACGCCTCTATCTGTTTTTACTGCAAGACGCTTCGATACTTATCAGTTTAAAAGGATACTAGATGAATAAAATTAGAATAGTAGAGCAAGACATTATCTTTTTATCCTACGACGAGCCTAATGCTGAAAAAAACTACGCAGACCTCTGCCAAAAGATTCCTTGGGCAAAAAGAGTACATGGTATAAAAGGATCAGACGCAGCACATAAAGCCTGCGCGGATCTATCCGACACTGAATATTTCATAACTGTTGATGGTGACAATCAAGTAAAACCTGAATTTCTAAATGTAGAAGTAGACGTCGAAAAACTAGGATTAACAGCGGATCATGTGTTTTCATGGTGTGGAAAAATTCATGTAAATGGATTGATGTACGGCAATGGCGGCTTAAAATTATGGAATAAAAAATTTGTTAATAATATGAAAACCCACGAAGCAGCAGACGGTGCTGATTCTCGCTCTCTAGTAGAATTCTGCTTCGATGATTTGTATTATCAATTTAATGAGAACTTTTCAACTTCATATACAAACGCATCACCTTTTCAAGCATTCAGAGCGGGCTTTAGAGAAGGTGTAAAGATGAGTTTGAATCAAGGTGCTCCAGTAAAAGATATTCAATCAGTGTGGTGGCAAAACCTAGAGCGTCTACTAATATGGTGTTCTGTGGGTGCTGATGTAGAAAACGGATTATGGAGCGTATACGGTGCGAGAGAAGGCTGTTTCCTAACAAATTGCACAGACTGGGACTACACTCAAGTAAGAGATTTCGAGTATCTTACAGAACAGTGGAACAATCATTATTCTAAAATTCAAAATGACGACTTAATTTCTCATATACAAGAAGCAGGAAATATACTTGCTACTGATTTAGGATTAGAAATTGCTTTACTCGACGAAGATTCTAGTAGATTCTTTAAAAAAGTATATCATAACACTCCTCGAATAATAAAATCAAGACAATGAGCGAACTAGAAAAGATAAAGGAAATTATTCCCCACACCGATCGAGAAATATCACCCACTTTCTGTATGGCAAAGTGGCATCATACTACGATCTACCTTCAAACGGGGGAAACGCATAGTTGTTATCATCCTGCTCCGCATCCAATACCTCTAGAAGAAATTAAAACTAATCCTGCTGCACTTCATAATACTCAGCAAAAGAAGCAAGAACGTGAGTTTATGATGAAAGGCAAGCAGCCTACCGGCTGTAATTATTGCTGGAAGATCGAAGCAATGGGTAAAGACTATGTGTCAGACCGTCATATTAAAACTGCTTCGATATACACACCGGAAAGACTGGAAGAAATTAAACAAGGCGGTGCAGAATACAATGTAAATCCCGAATACATAGAAATTTCTTTCTCAAACGAGTGTAATTTCAAATGCGGATATTGCCATCCTAAAGCAAGTTCAAGATACTGGAAGGAAATTAACGATCACGGACCATATGATACCTCTACTGACCATAGACAGGATATAGACTGGTTTAAAATCTATCAGAAAGAGGAAGAAAATCCCTATGTGGAAGCATGGTGGAAGTGGTGGCCTGAAGCCTCAAAGACGCTAAACATACTGCGCATAACAGGCGGCGAACCTTTGATGCACAAAAGCACATGGGACTTGTTTGATAGACTGGAAGAAGATCCTAAACCGCATATTCAGATAGAAATTAACTCTAACCTAGGAGTCAAGCCTAAATTAGTAGAACAATTAGTACAAAGGATTACGCATCTACGCAATATCGGTGCTATAAAGAGTTTTAAACTGTACACTTCTATTGACACTTGGGGCAAACGTGCTGAGTATGCACGTCACGGCTTAGATATTGCGTTATGGGAACGCAATCTTGACTATTATCTTTCTAACACAGGATTGCCTGTAACATTTATGATTACTTTTAACATATTCGGCGTTACTAGCTTTACTAGCCTTCTAGAAAAGATACTAGAATGGAGAAACAAATATAATTCAGACGAAAACGAGACACAATGGCAGAGAATTCGTTTTGACACTCCTCACCTAAAAGAACCTGCTATATTTGACATGAACATTCTCCCCAAGGACGAATTCATGCCGTATATGCGTGAACATTTAGAGTTTATAAAACTGAACGTAAACAATGCAGATAGAACTAAGTTTACAGATCTAGAATACGAAAAGTTTAAGCGGGTTGTCGACTACATGGAGACTACTAACTATGAAGAAGATAAACTGATCATTGCTCGTAAAAACTTTAATGCATGGTTTTCGGAACATGATCGTAGAAGAAATGCAAGTCTTGTAGAAACTTTTCCTGAGATGCAAAACTTTTGGAATTTATGTGAAGAAGTTAATGGAAAATAGTATCAGAAACGTTGTCACTAAGGCGTAATTTATATTTTGCACGTAATTTTCTTTCTACACTAGCTGGTAATTCGTGGATTGGTGTGTCTCTTTTCGTGGTAGAATAGCATTTTTTTAAATATTCTACCCAGTCGTTTTGTAAATTTTTCACAGTGTCTAATGTTTTATCAGTGAATGTGTAGTTCAACGCATACTGTAAAAATGTTAAGTGTTCTTCAGGAGTAGGATGTCCGTCGCAATGATGCGGATGAATAGTTTTTCGATCTTTTTCAAATTTTACAAAAATATCATTATCCCATAAAACATCATAAAAATTACAAGATACATGTTCTAGTGTTTCTTGATATAATTTTGATATTTTAGATATAGGATCGTTCTGCTTTCTCTTTTGAATTGTTTGCCATTGACTCTGTTGACTTAGATCACACATGGAGACGAATTTATACGGAACTTCTTTGTTTTCTAACAGGTTTTTTACTAAATGAATATTCGAAAAATCTCTCAAACCAAAATGAGTTTCGTTTGCCCATTTTTTTACAAAAGCCGAATCGTATTCGTTTTGGGTATAAATGTTTCCTGGTGTAAGCCAGCCTTGATTACTAATCCACCTATCTTCCCTTGAAATATTAGTCCAACAAACAACAACTAGGTCTTCCTTAGAGAAATCAAAATAACTGTCTGCTTGTGCTAGTGTATTAGTAATGTAGTGATTGCCAGCACCGCTCCTAGCAAAATTATAAAATTCACAGCCAAGTTCATATCCTAGTATATTTGCCCAAGTGGCCCATTTATAATCTGTAAATGAACAACCAAAGGTAAACAGTCTTCTGGGTTTTTTTAATTCCATGTTATATTTAATAATCTATTGGATACTATAAATAATTTTTGATAGGAGCAGTAGATGCAATGGTACGAACATGCCGAACCCGTAAATGTTGAGTATTATCGTAAAGCAAAAATTATGCTGAACGATGATAATATTCATCCAGACTGGGTAGAACTGCCTGTAAAATATTCTGAAGTTCATGCAATAACCGGTTCTGACACTGTCCTTGTTAATATAGGTGAAAGTTGGACATACGGTGAAAATGTAAAAGGAATTGCCAGTGCATTACAGGATTACAGTCTAGATACACAGCTTGAATACACATTTGGACCTAGAATTGCAAAAGAATTAAACGTGGATTTATATCAATATGCACGCCCGGGTAATTCGAACGGGTATATGTTTTCTGAATTAGAAAGAATAATTGCTTATATTAAAAGAACATTTAATTACGATAAAATTCTGTTAGTAATGCAAATCACCGAACCTTCGAGAGAACACGCACATTTAAATACTCTAGATTATAATCATCCGATTCAAAAACTTTATCAGAGAAACCAAAATATTTCTTTTTATGAATGGTTAAAGAAATATGATGAAATATTTTTAGATATCTTAGATAAAATAGAAAGAGACAACTCGAATCTTGATGTAATTGTGTGGAAAAATTTCTGCAAGTGGAATACTCATATAAAATTAGAGCATGTTAAACAAATACAACCTAGTTGGATTGCCAAATCAGCACAACTACTTAATATAAAGTATAGAAGTTTATCGTTTCAGTCAATAGGGTGGTTAGACGAAATGTACAAAAATAGAGATTTTTTCAAAATCAATTTTAATCTAGAATGGTTAAACAAAGAGATGGAAAAAATTGAAAAGTCTAATGATTTTTTAAAAGCAAATAAATTTCACTCGATGCATCCTAATCACAAAGGGCATGCTGTATGGGCAGATCATTTGCTAACCGAATCAGGATGGTTAGATGAGTAATACGTTTTGTATTCTTCCATGGTTGCATCTATATGTAAATGCAGACGGATCAGTACTGCCCTGTTGTATCGGCGATTATAGATATCCGCTCGGCGATGCAAAAAACTCCAGTATCGAAGAAATATGGAACAATGAAAATTTTAAAAATCTACGCTATAACATGATTAACGGATTAGAATCGCCGCATTGTAATGCCTGCTACCAAAGCGAAAAAATGACCGGAAATAGTGCAAGAACACATTTTAACCAAAAATTTAAAAAGTATAAATTTCTAGAAGATTTTACGCAGCCAGATGGATATTTAGAAAAAATGGATTTTAAATATCTTGATATCCGATGGAGCAATATCTGTAATTTTAAATGTCGTACCTGCTGTGCAACTTTTTCTTCGGCTTGGGCAAAAGAGGACGGAAACAAGAATGTATACATTTTTGCTGGCGGAAATTCTAACGATAAATTGTACAACGAATTAGAACCTTATTTCGAAGGAGTTGAAGAATTTTATTTCGCAGGCGGCGAACCTCTCTTAACAGACAAGCATTATGCAATTTTAGAAAAACTTATTACTTTAGGTAAAACAGATGTTAGATTAAGATATAATTCTAATTTATCAAAACTAAAATTCAAAAACAAAAATGTATTAGACCTGTGGAAACATTTTTCTGATATAGAGATATATGCCAGTATAGATCATTATGGGGAAAAGGCAGAATATATTCGCGAAGGAACAAATTGGAAGCAAGTTGAAAAAAATATACGCCAAATAAAAGAATACACACCGCATATATTGTTAAGCACAAATTCAGTTATCAGTGTTTTGAATGTATCTACCTTGAATAATTTTTACAATTATATTTTAGAGAATAATTTATACTCAAAAAAGTACTCGCCTACACTCTACACATTAATAGAACCTGATTTTTATAATTTTTCCGTAATAAACGATAATCTAAAACACAAAATTATTGATGAACTAAAGACTAGGAATTTCGATGAAAATCTAAATGCACAAATAGATGGCATAATACAAACACTAGAAAAAACCAATTATAATCACGAAAACAGAAATAATTTTCTCGAACAGACAAAAATCTATGACAGAAAAAGGAATAGAAATTTACTAGATTATTTTCCAGAACTGAAAAGCATCTAGATTTTCTTTAAAAACTCTTTTAATTTATTTCTAGACCACTCTGACGATGCCATTGTTTTAAAATTATGTTTCAAAACTTCTATATTCTTAAAACGCCATTCGATTTGTTCGTCTCTAGATAATTTGCCAATTTCTGCACATACATGCTGTAGCATTTCTATCATCATTTTATGCCGCCTTACATGGTCATTTTCGTTATCAAATATTAAGTCAAACCAGTCTTCGTAGCAATCATACCCTACAGCTTTTAACTGTGTGTTTGCACCGGGCTGCCCCCATATAACAAAAGGCTGAAACTTTGCTATTGGTCTAAATGTTTTTTCACTGTAAAATAAAGAACTCCGGTGGTGATCTTCAACTAAAGTTTCGTTTACAATTTGAAAAAGTGTTCGATCGTGAATATTGTTATAAGGAGTATCAATTGCCCAGTTTTTAGAAAAATCTTTTTGATCAATTATAAGCGGCAAGGCATTTTCAAAATCACTGACTTTATTGTTTGATAGGTTTTTATCGTATAGAAACTTAGTAAAATTTTTTCCAATTTTATCATGACTTAATAATGCATATTTTTCTAAGTCACTATTATAAATTAACGCTTGAGAATACATTCTCCATTCTCGATTTACGCGGCTAAGAGCAGAAAAGTATTTGTTATCAAATTGCTTTACGCATTGTTGGTAAGAATTTTTAAAAAACTCGTCACATTTTTTTAGTGCCTGTCCGTCGTCAATTGCTAGCACCTGTTCAAAAGAAATAAAGGAAAATACGTTTAATGGTTTTTTATTATTTTTAACAGAATAAATTTTTATATTTTTTTCGTCTCTAAGGTTTGATGAAACAAAAATTATTTGCGAAGGATCGACCCTATACTTTTCGCAATTAAAATATAACATATCAAAAAATGGCTGATCATACAGAGTGCTAAAGCCCTCGGTTGAAGCATCAAATACAAAATATGCTTTATTTTTTTGCAGTAAGCGTAGAGGCTTATCTTTTATGTAACAAAATATATCAGAATCTTTGCACCACTTAGGATAACCTAGCAGTGCATGTACGTAGCATTCTTTACCTAACTCTATATCAGGATTTTCGTGTAGAACTTTATCCAATAAAACTGTGAATATTGTGCTTTCTGTATTATGGATGTATATGTTGCTTTCAATCGCTTTTTGTAGTTTTTTCATAGTTAAGGTATAATTATTAATATCATATTTATAAAGGGTAAAAATGAACATAGGATATATCGGAGTAGGTAAATTAGGGCTTCCGTGCGCGGAAGAAATTGTAAAAAAAGGACATTCTGTAAAAGGATACGACCTTGAGCCCCTTCCTAGCGATCTAGTAGAGTTTAAAACATCTATTGAAGCTTGTGTAAAAGACTGCGATATTGTATTTGTAGCGGTGCCAACACCGCATGATGCTGACTATGATGGTAGTATGCCAACATATCATTTACCGCCAAAAGACTTTTCATATGATACTGTAAAGTCTGTTCTTGAAAAAGCAGACAAGCATATGAACAAAGATCAGTTGTTAGTATTAATTTCTACAGTGTTGCCAGGCACTACTAGAAAAGAATTTATGCCACTTGTGAAAAACACAAGATTTGTTTATAACCCTTACCTTATAGCAATGGGATCTGTTGCCTGGGACATGGTTAATCCAGAAATGATTATGGTTGGCACAGAAGACGGATCTGAAACAGGTGATGCAAAACAGTTAAAAGAATTCTACGATACTGTAATGGAAAACGAGCCTACTACAGTTGTAGGCACCTATGACGAATGCGAATGTATCAAGGTTTTTTACAACACTTTTATATCTACAAAAATATCTCTGGTTAACATGATTCAGGACGTTGCGGAAAAACAGAAAAATATCAATGTTGATGTAGTTACAGAAGCACTTGCCAATTCTACCAAACGTATTATGAGTCCTCAGTATATGACAGCAGGAATGGGAGACGGGGGCGCCTGTCATCCAAGAGACAATATTGCCTTACGCTATATGGCACAGGAACTTGACCTAGGCTACGACTTGTTTGATGCTATTATGAGTGCAAGAGAGATCCAAGCACAAAACCTTGCGCTTGAACTAGTTAAACACGCCAATGAAAATAACATGCCAATATACATACACGGCAAAGCATACAAACCCCAAGTACCCTATACAGACGGATCATACAGTCTATTAGTTGGACACTATGTTCAAGAAGCAGGAATTAAACCCACCTACATAGATCCTTATACAGGCGACTTTTACCAACCTACAGAACCTGGTGTATTTCTCATGGCACATTCCGCCTCGGTAACCTACGATTACACAGAAACCAAAACTCAAGATGAAATTTATTGTCCTATTCCGCCATTTAGCATCGTGATAGATCCCTGGAGGAAATTTACAAGTTCTGTTAGTAGAGTTATACATTATGGAAATACTAGACAGAGATAATGTTTGAGTGTAGTATAGTATACTATGTATGATATCGTCTTTATATCCTATAATGAATCGAACGCAGATAAAAACTGGGAACTTTTAAAATCTCGTTTCCCTTCTGCTAAAAGAGTAGATGGTGTTAAAGGAATTCACCAAGCACACATCAAAGCCGCAAAAAAATGTTTTACAAAAATGTTTTGGGTAGTAGATGCGGATGCTGAATTACGAGATGATTTTTCTTTTGATTACGAAGTAAACGAATACAACTTAAACACTGTTCATGTGTGGCGTTCTAAGAATCCTGTAAATGATTTAATATATGGTTATGGCGGAGTAAAACTACTTCCAAGAACAAAGACTCTAAAGATGGATACTTCTAAGCCCGACATGACAACTAGTATATCCAAAAGTTTTAAAGCAATTCAAGAAATATCAAACATAACAGCATTTAACACCGATCCTTTTTCTTCGTGGCGGTCTGGCTTTAGAGAGTGTGTGAAACTTGCTAGCCAAACAATAGACAGACAGCGCAATTCAGAAACACTTGAACGCTTAGAAACATGGTGTAATAAAGGCGTAAATCGACCGTTTGGCATAGATGCTATAAAAGGCGCCAAAGAAGGTAGAAAATTCGGTGAAGAAAACAAAGACAACGTTACCGAGTTACAGAAAATAAACGATTTTGAATGGTTATATGAAAGGTTTTCAACAAATACCATTCGATAAAATAGTCAAACTGGGTCAAAAGACTCTCCTAGACCACCGTCTTTTCTCAGTTTCTTGGATCCTGGCTAGATATTGTAATTATTCATGCTCTTATTGTTGGCCATACGCAAGATCTAGTGTCTCAGATCACCGTCCTCTAGAAACCTACTGTTCTGTAATGGACAACATCAAGGCACAGAGTCGTCTCAATGGTTTTGACAGTTTCCACTTCAGTTTTTCCGGAGGCGAACCGACTTCGTATAAACATTTTCTCAAACTGATTGAACACTATGCCGAAGACAGCCTGCCGGAGTATCAAAGCATACACATGACTACAAATCTGTCACCGGGTGCGAAATGGTGGAGTCGCTGGATCGCTGCTACAAAGAATCTCAGTAGGAGATCTGTCACAGCAAGTTTTCACGCAGAGTTTGCGGACGAACAACAGTTCGGCGACAAGTGTCTTCAACTGATAGATGCCGGGGTATTTGTCACAATCAATCAGGTAATGGTGCCTGAACTGTTCGACGAATATTGGGAACGCTGCCAGCGCTTTGCAGACCGGGGCATAAACGTTACTGTAAAGCCTCAAAGCGACCCTACAGCAAGTTTTGTAGTGCATGGATATACTCAGACACAGGTTGACTGTTTACAGACAGGCTTTCCGCAGCATGCTAATGGCGAAGAACTTGCGCAAATGAGACTGACGGACGATGTCGGTACCGAGTATGACTTAGATCAAGCCGAGCGACTTAATGCGTTTGGATTTAACAAGTTCAAAGGCTGGGACTGTAATGCTGGTTATCAGAGTTGTATTATCCGTGAGCCAGGCGGTGAGATAAAACGTTCTTATTCCTGCCACGACGAACCTCTTGGCACTATCGATAAAGGTTTTGATTTATTTCAATCACCTAAAAAGTGTATAACACCAACCTGTGTAAGTTCAGCAGACTCCAAAATACCTAAGGCAAAATATGAATATTGACACAGAACATCTTCATCATTGGATGCAAGCTATACGAAAAAGTTCTAATCCTCATAGGACTTTAGATGCTTTTTGGAGAGGCCAGATATCAAGCAAAGAATGGTTAGTTGAAGAACTAAGTAACCATATTGCAGAGCATGTTGATATAGAAATACACGGAGGATGGGTCGGAGTTCTAGCTAGTTTACTCTTTCAAAGTAATATTCCTGTAAATTCTATTAGGAGTATAGACTTAGACCCTACTTGTGAAAGTATTGCAAATGAAATGAATATGCTCGAAAAGATAGAAAACAGATTTCTAGCAATTACTGATGATATGTGCTCTCGAAAATCAAACGCAGATGTAATTATTAATACTAGTTGCGAGCATCTAACACAATCTCAATTTGACGATTGGCTTGAAAATATAGATAGTCGATTATTAGTGCTGCAAAGTAATAATTATAAAATTAACGAACATATACGTATTGCAAATAGTCTTAATGAATTTATAGAACAATCAAATATCAAAGTTAAATGGTCAGGAACAAAAGAACTTCCTCTATATAATAGATGGATGATAATCGGTACCAAAATCTAATCAAATAGATAGTCAGGCGCTATAAATATCTTTAATGCAAACTCTCTCTTTATTTTCTAATTTATGTTTAATTACCAAGATCTAAAAGATATACATTTTGAAATAACTAGCAGATGTCAAGCTAGTTGTCCTATGTGTATTAGGAATTACCATGGGGGTGTAAAAAATCCTCTTCTTAAATTAACCGATTGGTCTCTAAAAGACTTTAAAAAAGTAGCAACAACGGAAGTTTTAAATCAAATTACCGGATATTACATGTGCGGTAACTTTGGAGATCCAATCATTAATGACAATTTAATTGATATAATAAAATATTCTTCTACAATAAATCCAGATTTAAACATCAGGATACACACTAACGGCAGTGCAAGGACAACCGAATGGTGGAGTGAGCTAGCAAAGGCAATGCCAAAAACACACAGGGTTGTTTTTGCTATCGACGGCTTAGAAGATACTCATTCCTTATACCGTATTGGTACAAGCTATAATAAGATAATCGAAAATGCTAGAGCATTTATAAAAAACGGTGGCATAGCAGAATGGTGTTTTATTAAATTCAAACATAATGAACATCAAGTTGAAGAAGCTAAACAAAGAGCAGACGATATTGGATTTCATGTATTCACAGAAAAAAACTCAAGCAGGTTTATCGGAGAGCCAAAATTTGATGTTTATGATAAAGAAGGTAAAACTTTATACAGTTTAGAAATGCCTACAAATTCAGGCACCGGATTTATACCGCAGCAAATAGTAGATAACTATAAGTCTTTCCTCCAGGATAGTGAGATCGATTGTTATGTTAAAAAAACAAAAGAAATTTTTATCGATGCTCAAAAAAATGTATTTCCGTGTTGTTTTTTAGCAAGTGCTCCGTATACATATTCACCTAAGGAAGACATTGCTTCGGAATACAGAAAAGATGTATTAGAACAATATAAAGATTTAAAGAAGACCTTAGGGAATACAAATGCGTTAAGTCGCTCAATAAAAGAAATTATTAATTCGCATGCCTGGCAAACTGCTTGGGAAGAATATTGGGGACCTAAAAAACTACTAACTTGCGTAAGAACGTGCGGAAAGAATATAAACCTTTCACAACCTAAAGATCAATATATGCAAGTAAAAAGGATTAATAATGAATAACTTAAAAAATGCTAGTATAATTGATCTTCAAGAGAAAATTAAAGAGGCTTCTGGATCTTCTACGTATTGTGTTTTACCTTGGATACACTTTGCAACTAGACCCAATGGAGATATGAGACTTTGCTGTTCTGCAAACTCAAGCGGCGCCGGCGCAGACCACGAAATTGGTCTAGTAAAAAACGAAAACGGAGTTCCTGCTAATTTTGCTAAAGAAACTCCAATGTCAGCATGGAATAACGCTTATATGAAAAGTGTTAGAACTACCATGATGAAAGGCGAAGTACCTAAGTCCTGTACCAAGTGTTTTGCCGAAGAATCTAAAGGTGTTGTTTCCAAGAGAATATGGGAAACACTGACATGGCACTATGACGATATCGATATACCAGAATTAATAAGACAAACACAAGAAGACGGCACAGTTCCTGAACAGTTAAAATATCTCGACTTACGACTAGGGCACACTTGTAATCTGAAATGTGTAATGTGCTCACCACATGATTCGTCGCGCTGGTTGCAGGACCATTCTCAGTTAATGAATAAACTAAAAGATCCTAGTGTAAAACAGCAAATGCAGTTTGATACCAGTTCATTCGATAACAAATGGCATGAAAAGTTTTCTTTCTGGGAAGAAATGAATGCACAAATACCTAACCTTAAACAGGTGTATTTTGCAGGCGGCGAGCCTCTAATGATAAAAGAGCACAAGAAATTTATCGAAGAGATCCTTCGTCAGGGATATCAAGACCAAATACTTCTCCGATATAATTCTAACGGGTTATTAGTAGACGAAGACCTTATAGATATGTGGAAAAGATTCAAAAAGGTAAAATTTGCAATATCAATGGATGCCTGTTATGAAAGAGATGAATACATAAGATACCCTACAGATTGGACAACTGTAGAACGTAATCTTCGTATGTTAGATAATACCCCAGATAATATTACAACCAGTCTTGCTACAGCAATTCAGATACTAAATGTAAAACACCTACCTGATTTTATGAAATGGAAAGTTGAATCTGGTTTCAAAAAATTAAATTTTGCACAAGTTCCTGGCGGTATACAGATGGGCGGCGGATTAGTAAACATGCATCTTTTGTATATTCCTACCTTTTTAAGTATTCAATGCTTGCCTAAGGAAGATAAACTAGAGGTAAGAGAAAAATACGCTGAATTTAAAGATTGGCTTTGGCACAATTATAGACAAGACGATGATTTCTGGAAACATAATCCGTATGGTTGGAAGAGATGGGAATCTGTAATGAATCATATGGATGCTGAAGACAAATCAAATGAACTTAAAGGTTTTAAAGAATATATTTCAGAATTAGACAAAATTAGAGGAATTTCTGCTAAAAAAGTATTCCCTGAGTTAGCACATTTATTATGAAACAGTTAACAAGAGTTGTTAGCACAACGCCTCGAAATATATTAGATATAAGATTTTGGCCTACAGATATTTGCAATTTTAATTGTGAGTATTGTTTTCCTGGTTCTGTTCTAAACATTAATAAATTTCCAAAAAATATCGAAACAGTAATAAAAAATTTTCGAATTCTGTTAGATGAATATCAAAAGTCTCATAATAAAGATTTTTTTAGGATTGATATTGCTGGAGGCGGTGAGCCTACGCTCTGGCCTTACTTAAATGATTTTTGTATTGAAATTAAAAAATTTCACAATGTAGCTATAAAATTAACAACAAATGGATCTAGAAAGACAGAATGGTTTGAAAAAAACACAAAGCATATCGATAAATTTTCATTAAGTTGTCATTATAAAGAAGTAGATATTTCTAGATATATTCAGAATTGCGATTACTTATGGGAAAGGGGAAGCCGAGTAGGTGCATTGTTAGTAATGGATGCTCAACATTGGGATCAATGTCTTAAACTATTAGATGAAATGTTACGCAGTAAACATTCGTGGCCGATTCAAGCAAAAGAAGTAGTAGACGCACCTGGATTAGACTTTGATTCCTATACAGATAAACAAAAAAAATTTTTTACTAATCCTCTAAAAAGGATTCCAGATAGTAAATGGATTTTAGATAATTTAAACGAATTAAACTATTATCAATCTATTGCAATGTTCGACAACGACGAAGCAGAACCTGCTGCTCCAAATCATTACATTTCAAAACTAGGTAACAATTTCAAAGGATGGAAATGTTCAGTTGCTATAGAAAATTTAGTTATATCTCATGATGGCAAAATAACCGGGTCATGTCAAGAAGAAATATTCAAGGATGCGAATCTAAGTTTATTTTCTGAAGATTTTGAAGAAAAATTTAATAGAGCAAAATTAGATTTACAGTCAATAATTTGCCCTAGAAACTGCTGTTCCTGCCAACCAGACACTCATGTTTCTAAGCAGAAAATTTAGTTATTGGAATATCAGCAGCACAGGTGCACCAATTTCTAGAACAGATAACTGGTTCTTCTGGTATCCTAAAACTGCCTTTGTATATATTACCTAGACTTCCTCCTACTCTACAAGTAGCCCTATGGACTTTGCCGTCCCAATTAATCATTAAACTTTCAAGTCCGATATTACATTGCCAACCTTGAAATTGATTATCATGCTTTTTAATAATATCATTAGCATGTATATAATACTCACCGTCTACCTCGCAGTTAGGTAAAGCAGTTGCTTCGTTTTCTAAGATCCAGTCTAGATCTTTTTGGTCATATCGCATGTCATCAAACCAATCGTGTGATTCTGTCCAACGAATACGGCGTATAACATATTTTATCTTGTGATTGTGCAACATCATAACAGCAAACCTAACCCCTTCCATATGTTCGTGATGTGCCATGATATTAACCTGTATTGGAATATCTACTAGTTCGTGTGTATCTATGATGTTTAACAAATGTCGTTCCCAGTCAGCAGTTTCAAAGTGTAGAGAAAACACAATATGATCTAGAGGCTGGTTGGCATACCATTCTGCTTTCCTTGTCCCGTTGGTAGTGACATTTATCCACGAAGCATGTTCTCTTGTGTAATTAAACAGTTCTGATATTTTAGGATGGACACAGGGCTCGCCTCCAGTAAAACTTATTCTCAAAGGTTTCCCAATTTGAGATAATTTATCTACTGTTGATTTTAGAATCTCTATATCTGTATGCGGAGAATGATTATCGTGTATCTCCGCAGGACAATAGGCACAATCAAGATTGCATCTCTTACCTAAATTCCATTCTATCTTAAGTGAATTTTGATGTGGCCATCTACTGGTTACTTTATACATAGGGTTTGAATTCTGGTATAATTTTTTCTAGAGGACCTTGCTGTCTTGTTGCGTCTAGTTTTCGATTAAATTGCACACAATCAGACCAATGTTCACTTAAATCGATTGCATTAAGGAAATTTATATTATCTTGTATTTGTGTTAAAGTAAATTCTTTTAAAACTTCACTATCTCTAATAATTTCATATGAATTGATTCGATCTTTCATACTTTCAAGTTTTTCTATAACCTGTTGTTTTAATTCTGTAGGTAAAACCTGCGCCGACAGTGCTCTAGGATAATTTACTCTGTGGCTGTAAAAAATTATTTTCAAATCTTTTAGAAAGTATTCTATTACTTTGTCTATCTGCATTATATTATTTGATTGCACAGTAAATGCTCCTACAATTCTTGACACATTAGGAATCTGTTTAATTTTTTTAATATTTTCTTCAATAAGCGCAAAGTCGCCATTGCCTCTAATGTATTCATACACATCATGTATACCGTCTATACTTATGTTGACAGCAACCGATTTGAAATGTGGCCAGTAGTCGAATATGGTTCTGCCTTTTGATATACCTAGTTTCGTGCCATTTGTAGCATACTTAATTTCAATGTTGTCAGCATAAGGTTTAAGCATGTCAAGAATTTTGTAATGGTTAGGATCCATTAGAGGCTCGCCTCCTGCAAACTCTACTCTTCTAAAATGCGGCAGCAGCTTTTCAAAACTTTCCCACCAGTGTTTACTATCGTCAAACGCTCCTATGTATTGCCCTGGTCTTTTTGTTAGTTTTCTTACTACAGGTACTAGGTAGTTATTTTCTTTTTCGTAAAACGGTTCTACTTCCTTCCAGTCAGTCCACGAAGTAGAATCAAGAGGATTACACATGCGACATTTTAGGTTACAGAGATTATTAATTTTAATCTCCATAGTAGGTAATTCAAACGGCATTGAATAGTCGTCTTCTAGTTTGTCTAAAGCATCAGAATAAAGGTTGACTCTAGCTTCGGGTATAACTCCGCGTGTATGACGCTGTCTTAAGCTCTCTACGCCTTGATCTTCTAAGTCGAAACATGGGATACAGACATCGGGCCTCTCACCGCTTAGAACCTGTCTACGGACTTCTTTCATTTTGTCCGAGTTCCAGACTTCTTCGAGGCTTTGATCCTGTATCCACCCTACAGGCTGGCTTCTACAGCAGATTTTGATAGCACCATCTTCTCTAGTAGCTAGACCAGTAAATGGATGCATACAAAAGGTACAAGAGCTATTCTTTAACACGATTTAAGGCCCATTCTTTCTCCTTGCACCAAAAGCACTCACCGCATTCTGGCACAGTTTGCCCGGGTATATAGGTTTTATAATCTAGATCACCAAAAATTTCAGGATAGTGTATTTTATCACCTTCACAGCTTCTAGTGCATTCAAGTAGTTCTAGGATGTTATTGTTGTAATATTGTTTTATAATCCAATCTTTACGAGTGTTTATAAAAGGATGGCATACGATTTTATTCATATGTTCAAATACCACAGGTAAATATCCTTCGTCTCGATCAGGCACGCCGCCACTTATCGGTACATCTGGATTACGAGTAACAGCAGCATACCAAGCATCAATTTTTTCTTTGTAACAAATATATTCGTTATGAGACCGAAGTATTATTTGATCGCCGCTTTTGATTTTTCCGTATTCGTCTTTAATTGTAGGTCCTTTCTCTCCCCATTCTAATTCAGGCGGAATAAATCCTGTATGACGTTTGAATTTTTTTTCTGGGAATTTAGACTTTATCCAGTTAAAGACTTCTAGACTGTTATGTTCTTGCCAAGGACGAGTTTTCCAACATCTTATTTGAGATATAACATGTATTTCACAATCGATGCAATTTTTTGTTAAAAGGTATAATAAAAGAGCACTGTCGGCTCCTCCGCTAACGCTTATTCCTATTTTTTTCCAATTTTGACTTATTGGAAACTGCAAGTTGTCTATTGTAATATAATTGTAATCCTGCATTTGATGTACTTATCAATCAAGGTGTTTTCAAAAATTAAGAGTGGTAAATAGGATTATGATACGAAAAACTAATTATACTGTGGATTCTCATGATTTAGAAAAAAGTCAAGAGCACGTTTTTAATTTTTCAGATTTCAAAACACCTATAAACAAGCCAACTGGAAACTTTTTTTATGACCCATGGATAATTAAAGATGAATTTAAAAATTCTTGTTGGTCAAAACTATTGGGCGCTCTTACTTTTCCTGTCGGCGAAGCACGGGTAATTGGTTTAGAATCAAAAACTTGTTATACACAACATGCTGATATTGATGACAGATACCATTTAAATCTTACAGGCGATGCTGCGTATTTGATAGATTTAACAGAAAACATTACCTATCCTACAAAAGCAGATGCTGCATGGTATCATATGGATACTGGAAAACTCCACACTGCAATAAATTGTGGTGAATTTATTCGTTATCAATTAGTAGTAAGATCTTTGTTGCAGGAGAATCAACTTAAGAATTCTAAAGGTGTAAAACTAATAGCAGGCGGAGAAAATCCTAGGTATAAGTTTGACAATTATATCAGTCCATGGTTGAATTTTGCTAATAAAAATAAAATTATAACCGACTTTTCTGTCAATCTTGATTTGGGATACGCTAGATTTGATATCGAAGAAGAACATGTACAACTATTGGAAAAAAATCTTCCTGATAGTTTCTACATAGAACTAACACCACCTGGGATATAAAGACAGATCAGCTAAAAACTTTTGTTTGTTAAACTTCCAAACAGTTTGTTTAGCTCCTCTGTATTCTACAATTTTTTCCTTGTTCATTATTCCCTTTTGTTCCATTAGCGGAGCAAAAATTTTATCTACTTTCGATTGAGTGCCGGCTTCTAGATTATTAGTTGTGATATAGGTTGATCCAGAATCTGGAACCCAATTAATGCAGGCTGGAATTAAAAACTGAGCGGTTGGATTTTGATGATGCATAATAACATTTTTAGTACGTAGGTTTTTTCCATACATGTGATTAGTAAGAAGGTTAGTTAGAACACATGTTCTAACAGCTATTCTATAAGAATTTCCTCCCATTACATCGAAGAAAGAATGAGCTGCTACTGAACCTACAGGAACATTCTGATAATATAGTATCCATACCTGTTTTTCTTTTTCACAATCGAAACAATCTATCAATACTTTTTTTGAAGAGTTGTTAGTAAATCCTCTCTTGTGTGCCTCTTTATAAAAAGAATCTAAATCTAAATCGTGGCTATATTTTTTGATCTTAAACATACAAATTCTTTATTTTATCGATAAAAGTTGACGGAAAATTATTTTTAAAACTGTCAAGTGCTAGGTGTTGTGCTTGTAATAGAAGAGTATCGTTGTTTATATCTATTCCTTTGGATTCTATTAATGGATTAAGTTTTTTTAATCTTTCGTTGCTAATATGACTTAGTACATCTTTTATTTTTAAAGTTTTTTCTTTTTCATGATAACAAAAAAAGTAATTTATACTTTTTAATTTACCATTAATTACAAAATAACTGCTAGGATGTAGACTCATTTTATATAAGTTCAAATCTTTATAAGCTCTAAATATTTCTAGCATTTGATTGTCCCAGTCTTGTAATACACTTTCGTAATCTTGCTTTTTTGGACAGGATTTCTGCCAGAAATCTACACCGTCAATCTCAAGGAAAATCTTTTTATTTTTATGATCTATGTCAAGAATTTGTGGAAGGTGTTCTGGGTAATTGTTGTTCATCTCTGACAAAAAATAAACTTCCCTATTCCATTTTTCTTGCATTAAATCAGGGTCAATAACTTTATTTTGACTACTGTGGTAAACTTTATCATTATAGTACCACTGGCAAAATGTCTTTTTATCATGAGAAATTAAGCTGGTGTAAACCAAATTGTTTCTACATTTACCATGCCCTGGTACATTGTTATAATAATAGTCAAATTTTGTTTGCATAAATTTATGTAGCTGATAAGTAGTTATAATTGGTTAGGAGTGATTATGATACGTGGAATAGACGGTAAGCCCTATGTTGATTTAGACAGATTTCTTGATATAGAAGGTTTTAAAAATCTTCATCCAGAAATTTGCAAAGGCTTTGCACTTGCAAAAAACTTTGCAAAAGAAGGGACATGGATGAAGCCTGCGTTTAACTTCGACGATAGTAGTTACATTGTAAATTGGAAACCTATATACAAAGCTTTTGAAGAATTTGAAAAATTAGATAAAAACGATCCAGTTAAAAAAGCAGGTCTTGAACTATGGCCAAAGGATTTCAAAAATTTCGAAGAAAGAAACACTTTTTTAGTATTTTTAAAATCTGCTCTAGGAGCTCACGATCCGTACTCTTATTATTTTCTTTGGGAAGATGCAAGTAACATGTCAGATAGGGGCGAGAGTCAGCACAAAAAAACGTACGAATCTCAATTTTTTCCTAACGTAACAAAATGGGTAGAAAATTTAAAAACGATCAATATAGTAGAGTCTGTAGGAAGGGTTATATTTTTTGTATCAAATTCTTCCTGCCAGCCTTTCGAACATAGAGATATAGATTATAGCACACAAGGTGATGAAAATGGATACTCTAATCATAATATAGAATTTATCCATATTAGGCCTTTTTTGAAAAGAGGATTTTATATTTGGAATCCAACTACTAAAAATAAATCATACGTGAACTCTCATGCATGTTTTTTTAATGATCAGGACTGGCACGGCGGTGAGTTTAGTATGGAGCAAGAATATGGGCTGAGAATAGATTGTAAATTCACTACAGATTTTAAAGAAAAAATAGGCATCGATCACCTAGAGCACTATTAATGAATACAACAAAATTTTTAGGAAATTGCAAAGACATTATAGATTGGGACAGCATAATTAAAGATTTGTTAGATCAGACTGCTCCTACTATTGGCCCGAGTACAGCAGGAGGCAAAGATAAGCACACCCCAGAATACCTATCTAATTCAAAACAGTTTTTAGAAACAAAAAAATTATGGGACGAAATAGGCTATAAGTCAGTAGAGGACGGAGGCTCCGCAGAGTGGCACATGTTTTATCCTACTACAAACTTTGACCAATCCGTTATTGATAGATTTGTAGAATTTTATAATATTGAAAAATATAATTCGTGCTGGATAAGCATGATAATGCCTGGCAGATGTGCACCGTGGCATGTAGATCAATATAAAGTATTAGATAATATAAAAAGATATCATTGTCACATCGGTGAGCCTGAAACGGGTCATGTGTTTATGATCGAAGACGAATATTATACAAATGTCGACAAAGGCAACGCATACTCATGGAATAGTGTCTATGCTTGGCATGCTGGATTCAATGCAGGTAGATCTCCTAAATTTTTGTTAAATTTGTATTAGTATGAAATTTGTTTTTTGGTACTGGAAAGAACATCCCGATTTTGAACCTAATATTGATTTAGATGTTAATAATAGAGAAATAGCAGATTTCTTAAAAACACACGAAGTTCCTTATGAGGTATATCTTTATATATCACATCAAAACGACGAATTTATTAAATTATGCAAGTCTTTAAAGAACGAAAAAATTGTATATTTTGTACCAGAAGAATGTCGATTTTTTGGTCCGAATTATCTTGAAGATGTGCATGAAATACTAGAAGAAAATAATTGTACGTTAGAAGTCTGGCTCGGAAATTTTGAAGAAAAACAAGGGAAAAAAACAGTTGGCGTTGATTTACCTAAGAGTAGAATTTCTATTATAAACTGGAATACATTTTTAATGTACAAATCTTTACGTAATTTCCTAAGTTATCATCTCAAGTGCAACTGTACAACAATTAAAATAGATAAACCATTTGTTTGTCTAAACAACAGAATAACCAGTTATAGATGTAAAATGATGGAGTCTTTAGCTAAAAATAATTTAATAAATGTAGGTTATGTAAGCTGGCTGAAAACTCTAGATGATAATTTATATGATCATATTTTTGAATATTTTCATAATAAACCTATATATCTAAATGGAAAAAATTCTCTAGATCAAAATTTATGTATATCAGAAATAATATACGAAGATGAGTATTTCAAAGGTTTTGTGAACATTATTTCTGAAGGAGAAGTTGTGATTAAAGACTTGAGTGAAAAAACATTTTATGCAATTCTCCATAAAAAGCCTTTTTTAATTCTAGGAGCACCAAAAATTCATAAAAAACTTCAAGAACTTGGATTTATCCTTTATGATGACGTATTTGATTATAGTTTTGATGATGAAGAGGATATAGATAAGAGGATTTTCGGAATTACACAAAATATAAAGTTGATAGAAAATAAAGATTACAATGTTCTTTATCAAAAATTATTACCTAAAATAGAATTTAATTATAATAAATTTATTGAAATTTTAAAAGATAAAAACAGCATACCGCAACAATTTTTAGACTACTTACATAGTAGTGAAATATCTAAAAAGGAAAAGAATTTCTTATTAGATTACAATGAATGCATTGAAATGTTAAACCAAATTTAAAAAGAATTTTGTACTCTCCCACTTATTATATTAACAGATGTAAAATATAAATATTCAAATGTTTAAACTTCAAGATATACAAAAAATAGAACTTGAACTAACAACTCAGTGTCAGGCTAGTTGTCCGATGTGCAGTAGAAATTTTCATGGATTACTTCCTAATGAAAATGTAAAGAGTGTTAGTTGGAATTATCAAGACTACAAAAAAATTATGAATCTTGAAGTTTTGCAACACGTAAAGGAAATTAGTTTTTGTGGCACCTACGGTGATCCTTTAATATGCAGAGATATAGAAAAAATTTGTAGATACACCAAAGAAAATAGTAATGCGAAATTAACTATACACACAAATGCAAGCATGTATAAACCAAAATGGTGGGCTCGTTTTGCTAAATCTTTACCTAAAAGTCACAGGGTTATTTTTGGTATTGACGGTTTTGAAGATAATCACGAAAAGCACAGAATAGGTACAAATTTTGATAAAATTATAGAGAATGCAAAAGCATTTATTGCATCCGGCGGCAACGCTGAATCTCAGTTTATTAGTTTTGAACATAATAGAGACGATTTTGACGATTTAAAGGAATATCTTTTAAACATAGGTTTTACTAACGTCTTTAAAAAATACTCTTATAGATTTAGGCACGATAGTTTCTCAGTTCTTGATAAAGGTAGTAATGAGATAGGAAAACTTTTTCCAGATGATAACTCTAAAGTTATAAACTATAAAGATTCCGATCTGCCTGCAGTGCTTGAAAATGCAATGGAATCAGAAATCGTATGTAGATCGATGCATATGAAGGAAATTTATATAGATGCTTATAAACATCTCTATCCCTGCTGCGAAACAGCAGGGATACGCTATGAAATAGAACGACTAGACGAACCTAATTTTAACAGTGTGCTACCAGAACTAAAAAAACAATTAACCAATATTCATAAGGAGTATAACAACATAGGTTACATTGATTTGAGAAAAACACCTATAAAAAATATTATCCATGATCCGAAATACACAGAGATATGGGAGAAATATTGGAAACTGAAAAAATCTTTTGTGTGTAATGTTGTGTGCGGAAAACTTAAAAACAAGAAGTTTTATGACAGAGATTCACAGTTTTATTCTTAAAAAAATAATTATTTTCGTAGAATGTTGAAATAGGTGTAGGAAATTTAGTTAAAATCTCGCCAAGCTGTGCCGTCATACCCTTGAAATTTTGGAAAGCCGCTGCTATCATCGTGGCCTGACAAAAATATAATCATTCCTTGCTCGGGGTTTGGAATAGCTGTATCTCTCTCTGTTTCGTTTGCATATGAACCTGTCTTAAATATGCTAGACTCTGCTACTCCCTGAGAGTTTAGAATTAACGCTGCTTGTAATTCTCCGGTTGAATCTGCAACTGCAAAATCTAAATTAGAACCTTCACCTGATGTGTCCAGTCTTGTTATTATTAAACTTTTTGCTTCGTAAGTATCGATAGAATCGCTGTAAATAGATGCACCAAAACCTCCTATACTGTCTCCAGGACTCGGAGAAGCAAGAGAATTGTTAACTGTTTTAGCAGACTCTAAAATAAGCAGGTTAGATGACGGGTCACCGCTAATATTATTTGCACGTACACCTATACCTTGATTAGTAACAAGGTTAAGTCCCTGAGATTCATTCTGAACAGCTATCTCTGTATCGCGAATTTTTAAGAAAGTAGTATTTAATGAACTGTCTAGTGCATCTACTAATAATGTCGAATCGTCTGCAAAAACTGATCCTTGAAAATTGCTTTCAATGTTATTTGCAACTATAGATCCTACAAACAGAGAATTTGTTAAACCGTCGAATACAGTCGTGCTGTCGTCTAGCTCAATAGAGTTTACTTGTAAACTGTTTGCACTTAGTTCGCCGTCTACTGCTACATCTTCAAAATATCCTTTGCGCCAGTAAAAATCGCTTGATCCTAAATCATATATTCCATCTGTATCAGGAATTAGATTCGATCCTATTACTCCACCTACGATGATATTATCTTCTACACCGTCACCGAGATTGATGCTTCCGGTAGCAGTTATAGTACCGTCTATGTTAATGTTCCCGGTGCCTATAATGTTATTGTTGTTTAGGTCTAAATTACCACCGAGACTCGGTGAATCATCATCAGACACAGCAGCAGAAACTAGCAAACCACCTTGTGTGGTACCGTTACCTACAAAGACTTTGCCAGTATCAGTAACAAAAAGCGGTTCTCCTGCTTTAGGGGTTATACTTTGTCTTTCTGCGTCAGTGCCACGACGAAATTGAAATGCCATCAATTTGCTCCTAGATTAATCTTACTAAAGTATTTATCAATCTAGTCTATTACTATCGCCGCTTCTTCATAAACAGATGAGTGCGTTTTGAGATATCTTCTTTGACCTTTTCTGTGTTCAAGCGAAAGTCTATGTGAACTATAGAGTCTTCGTAGGTTTCGAAAAGATCCGCGATAGAAGCCTCTAGATCGTATAGACCTTCTTCTTTGGTAAGGTCTATGTCCCAGGTTATGCCATCTTCGAAAGATATTCGAACAGAATGGAGATAATCTACTGGGACAACTTCTACTTCTACATCTTCAAAAACCTCAGGCCAGTACTCAATTACTTCTGGCGGAAGCTTCTTACTGGGCACTTGCTGCTTTAGTCTTTTTCTTTGTAGGAGACAGAGCTTCTGCCTGCTCTCTCAGCGCCTTTGCTTCTTTGTAGAGACGATCTGCGTCACTTCGATACTTAGCAGCAAGTTCTTCGTCTGACAAAGCACCGTCTGTGTTGGCAGGAACAGGCTCGGCATCGTAATCGATAGTTTCTACTGTAGTTTCACGTTGATTATCAACAGGCTGATCACCACCGCTAATAGCAAGGTCTTCTACAGATACGCCTTTTTGTTCCGCAATCTGTTGATTCAGTTCGTTAAGCGGAATAGCACTGTTGCGATCCGGCACCATTTCTACTTCGTTAGTAGCAACCTTCATCATTCTGCCTGTGGTATGAAACCCAGCCAGCATATTCCTACCATCCGGCAACTGTGTGCGAGCCATAGCCTCAGCAAATTCGTACGAAGTTTGTCCTGTGTGACTTTCTACACACTTCATAAGAGCATCGTGCTCGTCTGCCATTAGATTTTCTGTAGTAACTACGATACAACTTCCAGCATCACCTGGCACAGTGCGATAAGCCACTACAACCTTTCTCTGATTGTTCTTGATTCTACCTACATGCTTAAGAGCCATTAGGATTCTCCTTGTGCCCCTTGCTGCTGCGACACAGCGGCTAGGAATGTTTCTAGTTTTGTGTATGTTTGTCCCACAGTCATCATTTCGTTAGGCTTAAAAGCGCCTCTCTGACTTGCGACGTCAATGATCTGCTTAATAGCATTAAGATCCTGTACTGTTAGCTCTGCACCAGACTCCTGTGGCGCTTCTGCAGTAGCAGTTTCTTCAACCTGTGCAGTTTCTTCTTCTTTCGCCATTGTTTCCTCCTATAATGTGCGTGTTTTATTTACTAATACTTTAGGTAAGGGCAACCCAAAGTGAATATAGACAGTTCTTTTGGATCTTCAAATCCAATTTTGATTACTTTTTGTGGTTTGTTATGCTGATTTAGTTCGTGTATTGCGCCTACATAGAATCGACCTTTAAGATTCTGTGTAATCCACTTAACAATAGTTTGTTCTAGATTGTATCGTCTCATTTCTATGGTAACGTATTCAAAGTGCGGTGCAGGCACTTCGCATTGACGTATACCATAGAAGTTTAAGGGATTAATTTTGCGTGGTTTATACCTAGTCGTCATAGTATGTAGTTACTCCGAACGGCGCTTCGGGAGATCGCCCGTATACAGAGTGTATAACAAATACAGTATCTGTGTAATCCGGATCACCCCAATCGCCCCACGGCATACCATCTGTAAACATAATGAACTTTTTAGGCACAAAATCCTGATCCTTCATGTATGTCCAGTTCGCCATAAAGTCAGTACCGCCGCCGCCTTTGATTTCATACTCAAGCATGTCGCGTCCGTCGTCTGCTGTAAATGTATCTTCATTATATACTTCTGTGTCAAAGCACCAAATTTTGATATTGTAGTCTTCGTACTGGTCCATAATGCCTTTGACTTCGCTAAGAAACACACGAGCTTGATCGTCGCCGATTGAACCGCTCATGTCAAGCGCAATACAGATATCAATTGTCTCGTCGAAGTTCTGTCCAGGCAGCACAGCACCTGTGTGCCAGCCTTTGCGTGAAGGACGAGCAAAAGTAAAGTCGTTCTTGATAGTGCTCTGAATCTGCTGCTGTAAAATCTCACGCCAGTCCATCTTAGGCTCAGTAAGATCCTTAACCATGCGTTCAATGTCTCCAGGAATATTGCCAGCACCAGCAGCCTGAGCAGCAGAGATCATGTTTTCTTTGATCTCGTCTCGAATCTTTTCTAGTTCTTCCCTAGAATAACGAGGGCGTCCGTTTTTGCCTTCTCCGTCCTTGCCACCGTCAGAACCGGAACCGTTTTCTTTCTCCCAATCAATGTGTTCGTCTAGCATCTTGCCCAGTTCATCAAGATCAATCTTGTCAGCCTTCTCGTA
>Ga0209937_1000123_pt1 | contig 25833 bp, 32 predicted proteins | sample SalPon1_B_H2O_MG_FD_185699 | JGI IMG/M metagenome (GOLD analysis project Ga0209937, IMG submission 185699) | Salt pond water microbial communities from South San Francisco under conditions of wetland restoration - Salt Pond MetaG R1_B_H2O_MG... | ecosystem: Environmental > Aquatic > Non-marine... | reverse complement strand
TGGTCTACCAAAAAACCATGGCTTGGAATAGTTAAAGTGTTTGTAACCGTATTTACAACTACTCGGCTCAGTGAATCTTGAGCTTCCCCTGGAGCAGATGGTGTTGTGAACTCTAAGAAAGCATAGTCTGGGGAGGGAGTAGTGCTAATTTTGTAAGTATATGCGTTAACAACGCTTACATAATAAATTACATCTGAGTTAACACCTGCGGGTGCCGTACCTTGGAAAGAATACTGAACAGCCTCGCCTTCACTTAGAGTGTGGGGGCTTGGACTGTGAATAACATTATTTTGGAAATCCATTGTGATAGGCACGAAGGAGTGGTATGAACCTCCTGCAGGCTCTACCGCAATCTTGTTTGTGCCATTTGCTGCATCTTGGGCTGTTGGATACACTTCATTACCAGTCGTGAAGTCTGTAATAAGCGTGACGGATACAGAACCTTCACCCGTGTTGTACGAAGAGAGGTCTTCAATGGTGGTTCCGTTAAATTCGGTAGTAGTGTCATAAGTCCCGTTGGATGTTCCCACGCTTTGAGCAGTAGGTGTTAGATAAATTCCTCCACCGCCACCGCGAATATCACTTTGAAGTGAACGGGCTCCAGCTCCACCAGAATATCCTCCGGCGCCAGCAGATTGATTTACGGCTTGTGCATCTGCTTGGCCTCCACCACCAAAACCACCGTAACCACCGTCTTGACTATTTGTCCCCATTGATAGCCCATTAGGGTATCCGCCGCCACCAGCGGTATAAACCCTACCGTCTCTATAGTTTAGGCCTCCACCGTCTGTAAGGAACCCGCCGCCTCCAGCTGAGTATCCGCCGCTACGAGAACCACCCTGCCCAGGGGTGGTTTGAGCAACAACATTGGCTGATGAGCTTCCTCCCAAACGAGTCATTTGAGCATCTTGACCATCTACGCTACCAGTGTCTGCTGAACCTCCACCAGCAACAAATAGAGCCTCGTTACCAGCTTTACGGACTACAAATGTTCCACCTCCAGAACCTTTGTTTCGCTGGTCACTTTGAGCCTCGCCTACTTGACCTACAGCAATTGTAACTACCTCGCCTTTGGTAAGTGCGACAGTTCCCTTTACTCGGGCTCCCCGTCCGGGTGTACCCGAGCCGGAACCGTTTGCTCCTGCTGCACCCTGGACATCAAAGGTATAGTTACCGGAAACTGGAACTGTCCAGTCCTGATATCCCTGGAAGTCACCCTGAGATAGGTAGATTCCGTCCCAAGGTGTGTTGTACGCTGCCCGCATTTGGGATTGTGTTGGCCCTAGTCTTCCAGTCTGCCCGCAAGTGGTAAAAGTGTGAGACGTAAAACTATATAGAGCGGTAGAACCAGAAAAGCTGGCAATATCAACGTTTTTTAGAAAGTAGGTGTCACCACTAGTGAGTCCTATTAGAGGCTCGTTCTTTGTGTAATATTTAACAGCCTGATTTGTAGCTGTTGGTGAATCAATATTTAGCTTATTATCAAAAACAACTGGTTTGTTGAACGTTATACCGCCTGAAGATGGGTCTACTAAGTCGATAGATGGTCCTCCTGCACTATAGCTAAAAGTTAGCTTCTTTGGTTGTTCTGTAGTTACGTAGAACAGTGCACCATCTTCTGGACCTTCGAGGACCTCTCCCGTTTCGGTATCTTTAACTGCCAAGGAGCCCGCTGCAGAACTATAAATAAAGGTAACTCCTACTTCAAAGACATCTGGAATTTCATTTTCTGGGACATCATTTTTAAAGTATATGTAGTTATCGTCAAAGTTAATGTTTGTCTTAGCGAATGTGTGACTACCCGTTAGTCCGGGTCCTGCTAGCCCTACTGCCATTTTTATACCTTCTACTCTACTTTATTGTTCTACAGTCTTGTAATACTTACGTAGCCGTTACTACGATTTGTACCATTTTGATTTGACTGGCTATTTCCGTCGTTGTACGAGCCTCCGCCGGCTGCATTCCTACCGTAATCTCCTGCTCCCCCGCCGGACCAGCCGCCCCCGCCTCCAGCTCCGTAACTATAGTAGTACGAACCTGTGCCACCGCCACCAAAGCCGCCTGTTCTGCCGCTGTTGGTCCCGCCTCGAGCGCCATTAATAAATGCCTTGCCGCCGTAACTATTACTTTGTCCATTATTGTAGAAGCCTCCGCCTCCACCTTGATAGTAACGGCCTCCGCCGCCATTACCGTTAGAACTTCCTCCACTGTAATTGGCGTTCCCTCCGCTACGCCCTGTGTTAGCATCGTCATAGCTGTAATTTGCAGAGCCGCCGCCACCGCCACCGGCAACAATTAGAGGAGTATTGTCTTCTTTTGCAACAAATGAGCCCCCGCCGCCGCCGGACCAGCCGTAATCATACTCCCCTCTCGTGCCAATAGCAATTTTTAGTACTTCACCTTGCTGCAGCTGAAAGTCGCCACGCATTGTTACACCTCGGCCTTGTTGACCCCAGCCGTTAGCGCGACCCCCGCCAGAACCTCGAGCAGTTATTCGGTAGGTTCCAGCCTGCGGGACGGTCCACAATTGCGTACCTCTAGAGTTCATGTTTAGGTATGTGTTAACCCAAGACTGACCTAGACCATTTCTGGCGTTATTAACGTTTGGTCCTTCACGGCCGCTTGAGCCTGAGGTGCTAAAAGTAGCCGAGTTAAATGAGTATAGGAATGGTGGCTGGTTAAACTGATAGGTGTGGACCTGAAAAGCTGTTTGCCCATTAGCGTCAGTACAAGTAATAATGACTTCTCTACCGGGCTCAGCGATAACCTCTTGAGGAGTACCGCTAACAACTCCTGTTGACGTATTCAAGGTCAAGCCGGTTGGCAAGGTGCCGCTGGTTACAGCAAACGTCAAAGGTGACTCTAATCCAACAGCTGTAACGGGAGTGGGTTCGATAGGGCTAGTCTGAGCATCTTCGCCTGTACGACTTACCGTCCTAGGTAGAACTTCTCCCACGGTAGATAGAACATCAAAGTTATGTGCATCATATTTAGTATCTACGAAATAAAAATTTACTTCGTCATTATCTGGGTCAGTTACGCTAAACCTTCCGCCATCCGGGTAGTCATAGCGTAACATGTCGCCTTCTTCATAACCATTTTCATATACGTGAAATATGTTTTTATCTAGAGATACGCCAATTTGCGTAAATTTCTGAATACCGGAACCACCAGTAATACCTTCTACTGGGTCTCCGTTAGGCAGAGGCCTAATTGTAAAGCTATAACGATTAGTGCTTCCTTGTTGGAAAAAACTGTCTACAAAGTAAGTTGTATTGTTAGTGAGATTATCAGCCGCTGTACCCTCTTCTGTCACGAGTCCGCCGTCCGTTATATCTTCAACTGTGTAAAGTACCATCGTGCCTTGGTACCACACATTGGCAAGTCCTTCGGGTACAGGAAATACTTCTCCAGATTCGGAGTCGATAGTAATCAAACTTCCACTGTAAGAATTCACAACTCCAACAACACCTAGTTCGTTTGCTGCATCAACAGTGTCAGGGTCGTCATCTACTACTGTAAGCACGGTTTGAATTTCTACGTCAACGTTGTTGCCAGCAAAAGTGCGAGCTTGATTAGCAATTTGAAATGTGCCAGAGAGGGTAGATGGTATAGCAACAACATCGCCGTCTGGCAGTGAGCTCACGTCAAAAGTAGAGGAAGTCGTTCCTACATTACTAATATCTTTTATAAAAACTACACCACGTGGGTTTTCTGAGAAGAATCCACTCCCTGTAAGGACATCGTAATATAGGGGGTCACCTATAGATAGGCTGTTAAAATTTTCGGTAGTGTGTTGGACTGTTACCGTGTTGTTTTCGATGTCTGTATCAGTTATTTGACTGATTGTTCCGCCGACAACCGCGCTGTTGCTGTAATCAACGTTAATTGTTGACAGTGTATTAGAGCCGTCAAATGACTGAGCTGTAGCGCTATTTGAAGAGTCAAACGAGCGAGCTGAAGTATTAGAAGCATCAAACTGCTGGCTAATTGTCGAATTAATGTTTAGAAAGTAGAAAGGAGTATTCGTACCAAACCCATGAGTAGAGTCTGTAGTCACCGTAAGTGTAGAAATGTCTGCACCGTCTGTAATAATTCCAGCAGAGTCTGAGATTTTAATCTGTGAACCTTGAAAGAACTCTCCTGTAATGATAGATGAGTAGAGGTCTTGGATAGATAGTGTCTCGGGTTGGTCATCTTTACAAAGATAGGTAAATGTAAATGTGTCTGGAATAGAGTTAATAATGTAGGAACCATCTGCAGTAATAGATTTTGTTCCTTGAACGTTAATCGGAATACCTACAGCTAGCCCGTGAGCTAACTCGGTTTTTACTGTAATCTCTCGGGTTCCAGCGTTTGTTGTGATAGATGCAATTCCAGGAATAGTTGTGTCACCAGACTTCGAGAAAAACGAAGGAGTGTTGTTGATAAGCTCAACTGTTTCCCACTTGGTGGGCTGAAGACCGTACTCGAAGTCGGTATCAATCAAGGTTTCTGGATTTGATACACGTAGCTTAGTTACCGGGTCAGTAAATTCTTTAGGGAATGAAATTTCTCCACCGGCGCCGCCACCGCTCGCTGAGCCTCCACCTAGATATCCTGGCATTAACTCTTCCTCTTTCTATAAGTCATTATTAAAACATAAGGTAACTAACTAACTAAATTATACACCGAACCACCAAGCCTGAGATATAGCAAACTGACCGTCTATACCTTGCGGCCCTGTAGCACCAACCACACCTGAGTTAATTTCCACCCACGTATTATCTTGCAAGACAAATGTTTTTGCTGTATTTGTGTTAAACCAAGCTATACCTTCAGTATACGCTAGCGGGTCTGGCTCATTTGCTTGGGTAATATATCTACCTGTATCACCTGCAGGGCCAGTAGGGCCGGTAGGGCCGTCAACTCCAGCCTCACCTGCGGGGCCAGTTGAACCTGTAGGCCCTACGTAGTTACCAGAAAAAATCCACGTAGCCCCATTCCAAACATAGATAGAGCCCTCAGACTGAACATAGTAAGCATCATTCCTAGTTGCCCCTTGAGGCAACTCATTTGGAGTTAATACTTGTCCCAGTACATTAAGAGATACACCCTGAGGACCAGAGGGGCCTGTAGGTCCGGTTGGCCCTGTAGGTCCGGTAGGTCCAAGGTCACCCTGAGGTCCAAGCAAACCTTGGGGTCCGACCAGACCCTGAGAACCGGTGGGGCCAGTTGGGCCCGTGGGTCCGGTAGGTCCTAATTCACCTTGAATACCCTGCGGACCAGTTGGTCCAACAATCTGACCTACATTTGACCAGTCGCTACCAGTCCAAACAAATAAGTCTCCAATATCTTGTACAACATATGCATCATTTAACTGATTGGTTGTAACGTTAGCTGCTGCATCACCATACATGTTTGAATGGTTTACACAAACTAGATATAAGGTATCAGGTGCAGTTTCTGATACAACTATTGTTAACCTACCGTCAACACCTGCAGTGCCTGAATATGACACCCCTTCAGTGTATTTATAATCAACTACGCCTCCAGGTCCGGAGTGATGGCCGTTCTTCGTCTCCGATAAATACACTTCGTGAGTATCGTTGGAAGGGTTATATTGGTCGAAAAGATAAGTTCCACCCTTGTGCAAGTGAATATTAGGAGTTTCTTCTCCATTAATAAAGTATCGATTTCCAGCGTCCGTAGCCTCTACAGTTATCGTAAATACAATATTGTTTGTTTCTCTTGGCAAGTATGAAGTGTCAAACACTGAACCAATTAGTTCGATGGCAGTACCCTGAGGACCAGTAGGACCTAGAGGACCCTGAGGACCTACATCACCTTTATCACCCTTAAACTGAGCAATGTCTACCCATTCGCCGAGACTTGCGTTCCAAATATAGACAAAGTTATCTTCTAAAACAACATAAGCGTCATTGTCTTGATTGCCACTCAGGGGTAAATTAGAGATTAAGTCAACAGAACCAAGTAAGTTTACAGGGAGACCCCTAGGCCCGGTGGGACCAATTGGACCAACATCACCAGTAAACTGTCCAGCATTTACCCATTCAATGCCATCCCAAAAATACAGTTCTCCGGACTGCTCTACAAGGCGGGCATCATTCAATCCATTCTCGCTGCTTGGCAGGTCGCCAAACGTAGCAACTGAGGTGGTTAGGTTTAAGTTTTCACCTCGTGGACCTGTAGGACCAGTCACACCTTGAATACCCTGAGGACCAGTAGGTCCTGTATCACCAGTTGAACCTGTAGGTCCTAAGTCTCCAGTTGCACCTGTATCTCCGGTATCACCCTTTGGGCCCTGAATTCCCTGCTCACCCTGGTCACCCTTAGGACCTGTTGGTCCTAGTAGACCTTGAGAACCTGTTGGGCCTGTCTCACCAATAAACTGGCTAACTGGGTCCCAGGTGGTGCCATTCCATACATAAATTTGACGTGTTTGAATAACAACAAGTGCATCGTTTACTGAGTTATTTTCTGCAGGTAAATCTGTCTCAATAGAAACCGAGCCACGGAAGTTTAACCCGACCCCCTGAGGTCCGGTTGGACCTTCAATACCGTCAGAACCGGTAGGTCCTGTAATTCCCTGAGGTCCGGTTGGACCAGTACTCCCTGTAGGCCCGCTTGAGCCTGTCGGTCCTAGGCTTCCAGTCGGACCAGTCGGCCCCTGTGCTCCTGGAACACCAGTTGCACCTTGAGAACCTGTATCACCTTTACTACCCTTAAGAGCAATTATTTGCCACTGGCTACTACCCTGCGGCTCTACGCCAGTGCTTGTGCTTAGTGCGAAGTAAGAGCTGTCAGCATAAACAACAGCATCACTGTAATTATAAGTTTCGGCTGGAGACCACTCACCGCGCCAATTAAGTCCAACCTCGCCCTGGCCACCTTGGGGACCTGTTGCACCAGTTGGTCCTGTGCTTCCTGTTGGGCCCGTGCCACCGTCAACACCATCAGCACCTGTTGGACCTAAAGGTCCTTGAGGTCCAGTTGCCCCGGTTGGTCCTAATTCACCTTGAGGACCTGTCACACCCTCTGAGCCTGTTGGTCCTGTTGGACCTGTACCACCTACGGGACCTGTAGGTCCTAAATCACCCTGAGGTCCAATCTCACCCTGAGGACCAACAATCTGACCTACATCGTTAAATGTGGTCCCGTCCCACACGTAAAGATTGCTATCTGCTTCTACGATATATGCATCATTTACAGAGTTACCTTCTGTAGGTAGGTCACCTGTTGTGGCAACAGACCCAAGGAGGTTGATAGAGGTACCCTGTGCACCTGTAGGTCCAGTAGGTCCAGCTTCACCAGTAGAGCCTGCGGGACCTGTTGGTCCTAGGTCTCCAGTCGCACCTGTGGGTCCAGTAGAGCCCTGAGGACCAGTAGGGCCGGCCTCACCTTGAATTCCGTCAGAACCTGTCGCACCAGTTGCACCTGTAGGTCCAGTAATACTTAGACCCTGAGGTCCAGTTGGTCCCTGAGAACCTTCTAGACCCTGTGGTCCAGTTGCTCCAATATCTCCCTTAATACCCTGTGGACCAGTATCACCCTGCACGCCATCTGCACCTGTTGGACCCGTAGAGCCCTGCGGACCAGACTGTCCGGTAGGTCCGGTAGAACCTGTAGGACCAGTTGCACCTTCAAGGCCATCAGCACCTGTTGGACCAATAGCGCCCTCGGGACCGGTTGGTCCAGTAGCACCATCAGCTCCACTAGCTCCAGTAGGTCCGGTTGGTCCTTGACCTCCAACAGCACCTGGAGTACCTTGAGGACCGGTTGGTCCTGGCTCGCCTTCTTCACCTTGAGGTCCCGTAATACTTTCACCTTGGGGGCCGGTAGCACCTAAGGGGCCCTGAGGACCGGTTGGACCTTGAATGCCAGATGAACCAGTAGGACCGGTTGGACCGACTATTTCTGAGTATTGAATATCCCATACAGTCCCGGTCCACACATAAGTTATCCCGTCATATGTATACTCATCCCCTATGTTAGGGCTAGCTGGAAAATTTATCGCCATGTTATAGGTTCTCCAAGGTTCTTAGTCGTGCTGCAACTTCATCTAATGCTTCCGTAATTGTGGTCGGAACAACATCCCAATCGGTTTCTACAGCAGGGGTGTATAGAGAAGCATTTCCATTAGCTCCGTCTTCGCCTGCTGGCCCTGTGGGCCCTTGAGGCGCAGTCGCAACCTGAACCCACTGTTGACTACCACCGTCGTCTACATATAGATAAAACTTTCCAGACTCTAAGTCTGCCCATACCTGGCCCACATATGGTTCTGAAGGGAAAGTAGTTGCAAACGCTCCAGCTTGTCCCTCCGGTCCTGTAGGTCCGGTGGGTCCACCTGCAGGACCTGCGGGACCTGTGGGTCCTAGGGGCCCTTGTGGACCTCCACGTGAAATCTCAACACGGTTGCTAAACTGAGCCATTACCTAGTTACCTCCGGACGCACGGTAAAGTTGCCCAGGATAAGCTTCTCAACAAAGCCGCTTACCGGAGCTACTACTTCTAAATCATATACATAGGTATCCGCATTTATTGCGGACATGTCTGCTGCAGAAATTAAAAGGTCAAACCTTCCTTCGCTGCCGTATACGGTGATTCGCCCATTTTCGGTGGTCAGCTCTGCCGTCACAGTGGTCGAGTTGGTTGCAGGTCTTAGTTGCATCCGTGCGGTGTATCCACTGACGTCAATCACCTTCCGCTTAGCATCCTTATAGACAACTGTGTATGAAAAGGTTGCTCCCTGGTCCGCTACAATATTATGTACGGCAGAGTTATTTGTGTTTACATCTGAGTTGTAAACTTTCGTGGAATTACTCATTGGACTCTCTCGGGAGATTTTTTGGGCACAATCTGTTATTATTTTACAGCATTTACCAACAGGGCAGATGCTTCATAAGACTGGAGATTAATATTGTCCACGGGCTTACTGAGTGATACAGATGAGCGACTAGACCAGGGCCAAGACGGTCCCGAGGTAGCTCACTATGCTGAGAAGACTTCTGTTACAGAAGGATATGTATTAGGCAGTCCCGTAATAGCATTGTGCGGTCAAGTTTTTGTGCCGTCAAGGGACCCAGAAAACTTACCAGTTTGTCAAGAATGTACTGAAATAGTTCAAGAAATGTTTGGATAATTTTGCTCTCATCGAGCTATAAATTTTGCCCTATACTAGTAATCCCCCGTGGCTCAAAAAGCGCTTAAATTTGCATTTTTTAGAGCGGGTTTATATTCTTTTATGAACTAATTGAAAGGTCAGCCCAATGTCTGTAACTGTCTATGTACTTCCTGCTTGCGTCCAATGCAACAGCACTAAGAGATTATTAGACAAGAGCAACATTGAGTATGAGACCATTGACCTCTCTACTGACCCCGAGGCCTATGAAATGGTCAGAGGCTTGGGGTATAACCAGGCCCCTATTGTTGTGGCCGGAGATGACCACTGGTCTGGGTTTCGTCCTGAAAAAATAGAGACCCTTGTATGAGGTCATCTACTTCTCAAACGTATCGGGCAATACCCATAGGTTTGTAGAAAAACTTAGCTTCACAGCGAACAGGATTCCTGTTCATTGGAATCCAGATGAGCCCTTGCTTATCGAAAAACCTTCGGTCCTCTTTGTACCTACTTACGGTGGAGGAAACGACGACAAGACTGTCCCTAGACAGGTTGTCAAGTTTCTAAACATCAAAGCAAACAGAGAAAACATTAAAGCAGTAATTGGGTTTGGCAACACGAACTTCGGTCCGCATTTTTGTGCAGCAGGAGAGATAGTTGCCAGGAAACTTGGTGTTCCTCTGCTTTATCGTGTAGAAATATCTGGAACACCTGAAGATGTACAAGAAGTCAACGAAAGGCTAGAAACACTGTGGAAAACTACAACTATCACGAGCTGAACGCAATGCTCAATCTATGGAGCGATGACAAGACAATTCAGTTTGACAAAGACCGAGAGGCTGCCCGTCGTTACTTTTTAGACCATGTAAATCAGAACACGGTATTTTTTCACAGCCTAGAAGAGAAGATTGACTACCTAATTGAGAATGAATACTACGAAGATATTTGGTTTAAGAAACTTTACACGTTTGACTTTGTAAAAGATTTATATAAGCGTGCCTATGACTTTAAATTTAGGTTCCCTACTTTCTTGGGCGCATATAAGTTCTACACCTCATACGCACTAAAAACGTTTGATGGTGAGCGTTATCTGGAGCGCTTCGAAGATAGAGTCGTGGCAAATGCTTTGGTCCTCGCTAGAGGAGACAGAGCTTTGGCAGAAAGCTTGGTAGATGAAATTATCTCTGGTCGCTTCCAGCCTGCTACTCCTACCTTTTTAAATTGCGGTAAGAAACAACGTGGAGAATTCGTTAGCTGCTTCCTTCTCAGAGTCGAAGACAACATGGAGTCAATCTCCCGAGGCATCAACTCAGCCCTGCAGCTTTCAAAGCGTGGTGGTGGAGTTGCATTGAGCCTTTCCAACCTCCGTGAAGCAGGCGCCCCTATTAAAAAAATTGAGGGCCAGAGCTCGGGGGTAATCCCAGTTATGAAGCTCTTGGAAGACAGCTTCAGCTATGCAAACCAGTTGGGTGCAAGACAGGGTGCCGGTGCTGTTTACCTAAACGCTCACCACCCAGACATTATGAAGTTCCTAGATACCAAGCGTGAGAATGCTGACGAGAAAATCAGAATTAAAACCCTCTCTATTGGTGTCGTGGTTCCAAACATCACACTGGAGCTAGCAAAATCCAATGAAGACATGTACCTCTTCTCTCCATATGATGTAGAGAGCGTTTATGGAGTCCCCTTTGGCGACATCTCAGTAACTGAGAAGTATCAAGAGCTAGTGGATGACCCAAGGATTCGTAAGAGCAAGGTCAAAGCACGTGAGCTTTTTGAAAAGATTGCAGAGCTTCAGTTTGAGTCTGGCTACCCTTATGTTTTATATGAAGACAACGCTAACGACTCTAACCCAGTTGAAGGACGAATCAACATGAGTAACCTCTGCAGTGAAATTCTGCAGATTAACACTCCAACTACTTATAACGCAGACCTTAGCTACAACGAAATTGGTAAGGACATCAGCTGTAATCTAGGTTCACTCAATATTGCAAAGACCATGGAGTCTCCTGACTTTGGAAAAACTATTAAGACAGGTATCCAGGCTCTTAGTGCGGTGGCTGACTTTAGCTATATAGAATCAGTTATGTCTATTGCTGAGGGTAATAAGAGGTCCAGGGCTATTGGCTTGGGTCAAATGAACCTGCATGGCTACCTAGGTAGTCAGCACATTCACTATGACTCGGAAGAAGCGGTTGACTTTACCAATATCTATTTCATGTCTGTTCTCTACTACGCACTAAAGGCCTCTATGGAACTAGCTAAAGAGACTGGCGAAAAGTTTGACAACTTTGAAAACTCTAAATATGCAGATGGGTCTTTTTTCAACAAGTATGTTGAGCGCAAATGGGCTCCTGAAACTGCCGAAATTAAAGATATATTTAATAAGTCCAAGGTCGAACTTCCTTCTGTTGAGGACTGGGAGAGGTTGAAGGCAGACGTTATGAAGTATGGCCTCTATAACCAAAACCTGCAGGCTGTGCCACCTACTGGCTCTATCAGCTACATAAACAACTCAACTTCTTCTATTCACCCAATTGCAGCCCCCATTGAGGTCCGCAAGGAGGGGAAGCTAGGTCGTGTTTACTACCCAGCTCCGGGATTGACTGATGAAAACCTTGAATATTTTAAAGATGCATATGAAATTGGTCCGGATGCGGTCATCAATATTTATGCGGCTGCAACGCAGCATGTTGACCAGGGTCTTTCATTGACACTATTTTTCAAAGACACAGCAACCACCAGGGATGTCAACCGCGCTCAGATTATGGCGTGGAAAAAGGGTATCAAAACCATTTACTACATCCGTATCCGTCAGGACGCCTTAGAGGGAACAGATGTAGAAAATTGCGTTAGCTGCATGCTTTAATGGTAAAAATATAAAAATAAGATAAGTCATACAAAAGGAGAATCATGGAACAAATTAAGGCCATAACACGGCCAGTTAACTGGAACAAGGTCGAAGACCCTATTGACCTAGAGGTCTGGAACAGGCTCACCCAGAACTTCTGGTTGCCTGAAAGAATTGCTATCTCGAATGATATGCAGTCATGGGAAACGCTAACGGCTGACGAGAAGCAACTGACTATGCGTGTATTTACAGGATTGACCTTGCTTGACACCATTCAGGGCACAGTCGGTTCTATGAGTATTATGCCGGATGCCAGAACTCCTCACGAAGAGGCTGTCATCACCAACATCGCCTTCATGGAAAGTGTTCACGCCAAAAGTTACTCAAGCGTGTTTTCAACGCTCTGCTCCAGTTCAGATATTGAGGAAGCTTTCCGCTGGTCAGAGGATAACCCATATCTTCAGAAAAAGGCAGAAATTATCCTTAGCTACTACAACGGTGAGGACCCCTTGAAGCGTAAGATTGCCTCGACTCTTTTGGAAAGCTTTTTGTTCTACAGCGGTTTCTACCTGCCAATGCACTGGTCATCCAGAGCAAAACTAACCAACACAGCTGATTTGATTCGCCTAATCATTCGTGATGAGGCTGTACATGGCTACTACATTGGCTACAAGTTCCAGCTTGCATACAATGAGGTAACCCCTGAAAGGCAGCAAGAGCTGAAAGACTACGCATACGACCTGTTGATGGAGCTTTACGAGAACGAGGTCAAGTACACAGCGGACTTGTATGACGAGATGGGTCTTACTGAAGATGTAAAGAAGTTTTTGCACTACAACGGCAATAAAGCATTGATGAACCTAGGTTTTGACCCGCTGTTTGCCAAGGAGTCTACAAATGTAAATCCAGCAATTATGTCTGCCCTCAGTCCTAATGCCGATGAGAACCACGACTTCTTTAGCGGGTCTGGTAGTTCATATGTGATTGGTAAGCACGAATCAACAACTGACGACGACTGGGACTTTTAGGAGGGACTATGTACTGCGGGTGCGGTAACTGCCAATGCGGCGATAATAAGTAAGACTAGCCACCCTTCGGGGTGGCTTTTCTTTTATATACTGTAAAAATGCCTACTTATGAATACATCTGTACGAATGGTCACGAGTACACAGAGCTCCGAGCCATGTCTGAGGAGCAGATTAGGTCGACTTGCGCTAAACCCGACTGCGGCACTAAACTAATACGAAAGTTCGGTACACCGCCAATCACCTTCAGGGGTGGTGGCTTTAGCGCACAGCGAGGATAAATTTTATATGCAGTTTAACAACATAAACTTTCCCGAGTTTACCGATGATGGAGTACCTCTATGTGCACAGACTGACCCTGAAATCTTCTATCCAGCAGAAGTTGGTGAGGCTTATGGTACTGGCAACTTAAAGGCTCACTACAAATATGAGCGAGAGGCTAAGGCAATCTGTCGGAAGTGCGACCTGCAAGAGGCTTGCCTCAGGTTTGCTCTTGAAAATAGAGAGCAAGGCATCTGGGGTGGAACAACTGAAAATGATAGAAAGCGCCTCCGTCAAATATTAAAAAGACGCTCTATTTAAAGATTGGTAGAATTGCTCCTAGGAGAGAAACTAATTAGTTAATTAATCCTAGGAGAACAATCATGGGCATTTTTGCTGAGGTATTCCGTAGGACTGGAGCATTGATTATTCTGCGTATTAGCGGAACCTTTGCTGGTGGTTCTATTGCTGGAGTTGAGCTCTGGCAATCCGCGGCAGTGGCCGCATTCATCGGCGTCATGGACGTTGCTGAAAACATTTCTCGTGCATACATGACTGACGGTAAGTTGGACATGGACGAGATTAACTCTGCATTTGGTAAGGCTGCTGTACCCGACGAGGACCCACAGCTAGCTGCATCACTTCCAGATGATAACGAATTTAAGTAACTAAAACTTAATTTCAAACAGCCCCTCTTGACTTTTTAGTTAAGAGGGGTTAATCTTTACCCATGAATTTTAATGAATGGTTAGAATACGGTATTAAACAAGGCTGGGCCGGACCAGATGTCTGCTACACTCATGATGGCCTCCCTACTGATGAGGCTGAGGAAGCGGAGTTTGAGGAAGGCTCTGACCCTTGTCTACACATAATTAGACTTTATGAAGACAAGCACCACAAGAAAAGAATAGAGACCAACCACTCTCCTTCTGTATGGAGAGCGACTAATAAAGGAATAGTAATTAATGGCTAAATCTAAGGGCGGCTCCAAGCCAGCTCAGTCGAAACCAACATCTGACCGAAATAGCGGTAAAGCTTCAAAGAAGCGTCCAAAGGTCTTTGACCCCGTAAAGCGCCGTCTAATCACCAAAGAGTAGAGTTCGTTACACTTCTGTTATACTATAAGTGACCCCCTACAAAGGCGTAGTTTGACGCGACCGAAAGAAACTATGCCTATATATCAATACTACTGCCCCAGCTGCAAGAATGAAATTCCTGTAAATCAGAAGACTAAAGATAAACTAAATCTTATTTGTTTTTCTTGCAATAACTACAGATACATCAAAAGCTCATACGTAAAAACTGTGCAAGATTGGTTTGACAAAACTTTTAACTGATGTAGCGCAATTTAGGGTTTTAGTGTAGTATTTTTGTGTCTATGAAAAGTAAAAAAATAACTTTTAAACCGTTGAGCGAAATGGCCGAGGGTGTTGTGCCAAGGCCGCAACCGGTTGGTAAATCTATGCCGGAGTGGTGGAAAAATATGCCAGCATTTTTAAACGGTAGAAAGCCAAAGTTTAGTAGTGACGGGGGTTCTGTAGACGCCTCTGTGAAAATGTGCGTCCCGTTTGCAGACACTTTTAGGGTCGGCTACGTTCAGTGTACTTGGACAGATATCTATATAGAGCCGCATGAGTTTGACGAAGATGGTTTTTTATTTTACTTTGCCAGCCAACCAGAACCCTTTAAGGATAGGCCTTCTTCTCAACTTATAGGTTCCCATCAAGTTCAATCATACTACCCTGTGGAACTTGAATGGAAGACTCAGTGGGTCCCGAAACTTCCTAAAGGGTATAGCGCACTGCTAACCCACCCCCTTAATAGAGATGACCTACCTTTTCAAACTTTGTCCGGAATTATTGATGCTGATAAGTACCACCAGGACAATGACGGTAACCATCCTTTTTATATTAAAAAGGGCTTTTCTGGGTTAATACCAGCAGGTACCCCTATGTATCAAATTATCCCGTTTAAGAGAGATAATTGGGTATCCAAAGCAGAAAAGTACTCCAAGGAGGTTATTTATGAAAGCATTAGAGCTCATAATAAGTTTTGGGGAGCCTACAAAGATAAATTTTGGACTAAGAAGAACTTTAAATAGTAAGGAAAATTGTGCACGGTGAAGAAGAAACATTTATATCTCTGACAAAAAAGCTGTTTAAGCAACAATTTTGTAGGCACAAGGTGTCTGACTGGGCGACTTGCCCATATACCGGCAGAAAGTATGAAAACTGCATCAAATGTGGTGCCAGACTGTCCGTTGTAAAGGCTGACAGTGTCTGAAACATATAAGGATGTTGAAAACATTGAAGATTTTGAGACATGGCGCCGATATGGGTATAGCAACTTCCGCTGGGTGTTTAACAAGCTCGAGTTAGCTGTTCGTCAAGGCTTAAAAGCGGGGCCTTCTGCTACGGCCCCGGATAAGTCTGGTTCTTATATTATTAGACCTATCTATAACCTTTACGGGATGGGATTGGGGGCGCAAAAATTTGATTATGACCTTACTGAGCACAAAGGAGCAATGCTAAACGGCGAAATTGTTCCTCCAGGGTATTTTTGGTGTGAGTGGTTGGCTGGTAATCAAATATCGGTGGACTATAGGCGTTCAGTTGACCGAGGAAACTCTTGGGTGGCTAGCAGCATTATGCAAGGCTTCCATAAAAGCGATAAAGATTTAACTAGATTTGCCTTCTGGGAAAAATTAAATGTAGATGAAGCTCCGCCTGTAGAAAGTTTTATTGTCAAGCCAGAGTTTTTAAATGAATCCAGCTTTACAGGATTTAATGTTGAATTTCGTGGCGGAGTTATGACTGAGATTCATCTTAGGTTGGGTAACGATTATTTCGACGACCTGCCTGTCGGGTCGAAAGTCTATCCATTCTGGGAAGGCTCCGACGAGCCAAAAGGAGAGTGGAGAGATAATCCACCAAGTGTCATAGACCTTTCAAGCAACGACAAGCTATCTGGTAAGAGGCTTGGGTTTAAGATTCAAAGACCTGAGTATTAAGGTACTAAATATAGCATATTGTTGACCAGTATTTTGCTGGTTTTGGCTAAAACCCTATGTACAACTTTTGTTATATAAACTTAGGTCTAAGGTTATATAAAATAAGGTAGAATTATTGATATGCCTCCACTACTGTTAGCCATCGTTATTTTAGTTTCAGTGTGGACTTTAGTGGTTCTTTTGGCCCTTGCTTATGCTTTCGGGAGAGAGCGAGAGAGGGCTATGAACGAAAAAAAGCTAAATAAGCTCGTAGACAACTGGTACCCTCTATCTCCTAAGCCAGAGATAACTGGTTTTAAGTATCGGATACGTGAAGAATTCGGATTGGAGCAGCCGACAGATGTCAGACGCCCCTACTGGTAAGTGTTTGTTGTACGCACGTGTATCAACACTTATGCAGGTAAGTGATGGTATATCCCTAGACGCTCAGGAGCGACAGCTAATTACAGCAGCTGAGTTCCACGGGTTTAATGATTGGGAACTGGTGCGTGAGGAAGGTCGTTCTGGTAAAAACATCAAGGGCAGGCCCAAACTGCAAGAGTGCTTTGAGATGCTAGAACAAGGAATTGTAGACGCCCTTATTGTTACTAGAATCGACAGATTGTCTCGTTCAACCAGTGACTTCCTGCAAATAGTGGATAAGTCTGCCAAGGAGGGGTGGAGATTGATTCTGTTGGACCTGAACCTAGACACTTCTACTTACCAGGGGAGGTTTGTGACTACTGTGATGTCGGCGCTCGCGGAGATGGAGCGTGGCATTATCGCCGAGCGTGCAAAAGATATCCACAAGGACCGACGACAACAGGGATTGGTGTGGGGAAAAGACTTAGGGCCCAAGGCAGATAGTAGAGACGAGATAATGAATATCATTAGCGATTGCAGGGAGGCGGGTATGTCATACAACAAGATAGCCCAGAAGCTCAACTTAGAAAAATACCCTACGAAAAACGGAGGCTTGTGGTATGCTACGACAGTATCTAATTTTTGGAAGCGTGCATCATGATATTTAATAAAAAACCTAGGTTAGAGGTTGAGTTCCATTCTGACTTTGAGTTTACTAAAAATATGATAGACCAGCCTCAGGCGATGACAAGGTCTTTACCTGACTGGTGGAGAAGATTTAGTACTTTCTTAGAAGGTGAGGGCAAGTTTACCTTTATTGGAGAGGAGGGCGGCAATCTAACAATGAAAGCTTGCATGCCAATGTTTGACAGTATGACCGCTGGCTACACAATTCCTTTCCCTTGCGACCTTCAGGTAACCTTAGACGAAGCCGGATATCCCCAGTTTAAGTGGCAAATAGCTGAATTTGACTTTATTTCTAGCCATGGCGTTGAGCAAACACCAGACCAAATGATGCCAGAAGGATATCACAGGAAGCCTTATAAGTTCACAGCTCCATATCGAGTCAAAACTCCTCCTGGGTACTCTGTTTTGTTTACTCATCCAACAAATAGGTATGATTTACCGTTTATATCTTTAACTGGAATTGTAGATACTGACGAGTATAGAATTCCAACAAACTTCCCGTTTGTAATAAAAGAGGGCTTTGAAGGAATTATTGAAGCTGGTACTCCAATGATACAAATGATACCAATTAAAAGAGAATCTTGGAGTCACTCTGTTCAAAAAGAGTATAAAGAAGACGAGGACATAATCACAGGTCGTAGTATTATTGGAACCCGTATGTGGAAGGCCTACAAGCGCTACTTTTGGAACCGCAAGGAATATAAGTAGCGAATTAGATAGGAGAAGGCAACGTGGCCAGACAGAAACAAAAAGTAATAGACGCCGCTATTGATAACGGCGCTCCTATTGCTGACTGGACTATTAAGGAAGAAATGCAAATAAATGGTCGTCACGTTGTCAAAGGCACTGAGCTAAAGATTAAGGGTGAGCGAGGTAGATTTAGGTTTGTTAAGTATGTGTACAACGAGAAGTTGGACGTTGATTGGATTGATGTTTGGGGTGGTCCCAAGAAAATGCCAGCTATGAGAAGCTTTAGGATTGACCGGGTACAGCGTGTTCACTATAAGAATACAACGCAGGAGGCGCTAGCTGAGGAGTATAAAATTAAAAAACAGCTGCTAAAGGAAGAGCGAGAAAATAGTGTTTGAGTTTTTAAAACTAGGTAAGGAGCCTAAAAAGATAGAGTTTGGTCGTACTGCAGATTATATGGACTATCCAGTCCCGGCTGCGTCTCAGATACCTAAATGGTATAAAAACTCTCCTAGACTTACCTACGGTAACAAGCCCGAAATAAAAAACAAAGTTACAAATGCTGGTGGCAATTTAGGTGTCAAATACTGCATCCCTTTCTTGGATACTCTAACTGTAGGTTACGTAGCCACCTTATGGCAAGACCTGCAGGTAAAGCGAAGTGTTAACGGGCAAGTTGAGTTTGTATGGGCGCTAGACCCTAACATGGTTGATGGTAGGAACGGTACTGGCTTTGAGGAACTTCCTATACCAGCAGGGCACGATGAGAAGCAATATGTCTGGCTACAGCCTTTTTCTGTAAAACTGCCTAAAGGCTATTCTGCACTATATACACACCCCTTAAACAGATACGATTTACCTTTTATAACTTTGTCTGGCATACATGATTCTGATTCTCTACTACCTCCCGGAAATTTTCCTTTCTACTTACAGGAAGACTTTGAAGGCATAATCCCTAGGGGAACTCCTTTATTTCAAATTATCCCATTTAAAAGAGATAATTGGATAGGTGAAGGCAACGATGAGTTAGATAAAAAAGCTTACGTACGCTCTCAGAAATCTACAAGCATGGTAAGTGGGTTCTACAAAAAGTTTATGTGGAAGAAAAAAGAATTTGATATGAAAAAAGAAGAAGAGTGAAGAACATAACTGTAGTAGGTAGCGGCGTATCAGGGGTAATGGCTGCTTTGTATTTAGAAATGGTTCATAGCCATAGGCCGAACGAGTTTAAGATTGTCTATATCAACACTGAAGAAGAGCAAAGTGATTTTGTTAGACTGCCTCCCCACATAACTATGACTTTCAGGCATCTGAGTATTTCTGTTACGGATTTAGTTAGATTGGCTGATGCTGCTTTTTGTAATGGTACTAAATATGTAAACTTCCGTGGCGGAGGTGAATACGATTCTTTTATGAATCCATATCGAACTGTTGAAAACATTGGCATACACGATATGCACAATGAGGCCCAGTTGTTTGCGTACCCTGGAGCTTTTGGTCAAGCTGTATCTAATAGTGAATCTTCTGACAAAAGTGATTTGGTTTCTAGAGCCTCTAAATTAAAAAAGGTCGGGTTTAGAAAACTGGGAAGTTCATTTGCAGATGGTGTAGTCAGTGACCCTCTAAACTTGTATGGTCCAATGGTGGATTTTGGATTAAATTTAAAAACTAAAGAAGCCGAGGAGTTTTTGCTTGCCATAGCTAAAAGTCGTAATGTAGAAATCCTTTCGGGAAACGTGGAGTCTTATGAGGAAAATAGCAGTAAACAGGTTTCACGTATATCTTTAGACAGTGGTAAATCTTTTAGCACTCACTTTATAGTAGATGTGTCCGGGTATGGGCTCACTACATGGAAAGAAGTATTTGGAAAGGCAGTCTGGGTTGATATGTCTCAGGCGTTCCCGGCTAACTCGGCAATTACATTCAATATGAGGGCTCCTAAGAAGCTGCCGGCCTATACCGAATTAGTAGCTATGGAGTATGGATATTTGTGGAAAACTCCGCTGCAAAGTGAAATTAAGTGCGGATATGTTTACGACAATGAGTTGTTAGATGTTAATTCTGCAAAGGAAGAGGCTGAGCGCCTTTTGAACACAGATATTGAAGATTACTCGGAAGAAACATATAACTACGGCTATGTGGACAGTCCTTTAAAGTCAAATGTGCTTCTTTCAGGCGCATCTTCGATGTTGCTAGAAAACAAAGAAGCTGTTGGAATTTGGTCAATGTTAGTTGAGCTTGAGCTAGTCTTTACTAGGGCAGAGATGGTTCGCAATCAATCTGAAAAGTGGGAGAAAAGGCATAAAGAATTACATTCTATGATTGTCGATGGCATGGCCTCTTTATTACAGTTTAGTTATTTTGGTAGGGAGGCTTACAACGAGTTTTGGTCTAAATTTACTAAATCTAATGCGCCCTACGGTCTACATAGCTTATTAGAGGTGATGGATTGGAGAACACTTGACGCTTGGGACGTTTCTAAGCTTGGTTCCTTATTTAACGTAGACTCTTATTATTACATTGGGTTAGGTATTAAATACAAACCTTTAATTGAAGCTATTAAAGAATCTGTTGAGGACTCTATTTATATAGAGGCTAGTAGAGACAATTACGATATTTTAAAGGTTCAACAGGCAGAAGTTACAGGAAACAGTCTTATGGACCATAGAACTATGCTTGAAGAACTCAAGGCAGTGGGAGGTGAAGGGCTTGAAGAAACCGGAATGGGTTAAAGCCCTAGCAACTATAAAAGACTTGAGTTACTGGAATAGAGCCAACACAGTCGAGTTCTTTGCTTTCATGATTAAAATTATAATAATTATTCCTGGTCTTATTTGGGGGATTTTTATCTGGTGGCTATATCTGTTTTCTCTTGCAACTAGTTTTGCTCTAGTATGGTCTTCTACAGTTAAGACACTACCAACCATTATTATTTTGAACTTGGCTTGGATATTCTTGTCTTCATACGTTTTAATTAGGGAGTTTATTTTATGGATGTAACCATTGTCGGTGGTGGAACTGCAGGTTGGATTGCCGCTTTTACGGTGCTAAGGGGCTCTCAGGCAGAAAGCGTCACAGTGATAGAACCTTCATCAATAGGTGTTATTGGTGCCGGCGAAGCCTCTAGTGGACTACTTTTAGACCTTCTTACAGATGAATTTACCTATAATGACGACATTGATTCGAATAAAATTCCCGCTGTAGACATCCAAAAGTTTTTCAACAAAACTAGAGGTTTTTACAAATATGGAATTTTACATAGAGGGTGGTCTAAGAGACCAGGAGACTACTTCGGTCCAATAACGCCCTCTTGGACAAGTGGGCTTCCAGCAGATTATGCTTTTTTACAGGCAGTGGCGCGTTTTGGCACTAGGCAGGCCCATGTGGCCTCGGAACTGGGATTGGCATATGAAATGCGTAAGATGCCTTTGAACGGAGATATGGCTGTTCACTTTGATGGTAATGAATTTGCACCCTTTATGAAAGACTTCCTCAGCTATGACCCTAGGTTAAAAGTAATAGACGCACCTATTAATGATGTAGAGCTGGACACTGAAGGCAATATTGAAAGTGTAGTTTTGGATGATGGGTCTCGGGTTGGTGGGGATTTGTTTATTGATGCTACTGGATTTAAAAGACTTTTGATGAAAAGACTTGATGTTGGTTGGGTTAGCTACAAAGATGTACTCCCAGTAGATAGTGCGCTTCCTTTTATTATTGAACACAAGGAAGGGGGTTCTGTAATGCCTATAACTGTTGCCCAGGCCATGGGCTCTGGTTGGATGTGGAACACACCTCTGCAGAGCAGAAGGGGTGCTGGATATGTATACTCGAGTAACCATTTAACCCCCGAGCAGGCTCAGGAAGAGATAGAGAAAAAGCTTAAACATAAAATAGAGCCTTTAGGTAACTTAAAGTTTGACTCTGGTAAATCTGAAGACTTTTGGGTAAAAAACTGCGTTTCCTTGGGCCTATCCTCTACTTTTATAGAACCCTTGGAGGCCACGGCAATTCATACAACAATACTGCAAATGTTGACTTTAGTGAAAGAATACTTTTCTTTTTCTAAAGATAGAACTATTAATGATTTAAATAGAAAACTTTATAATTCCTTTATTCATAAAATAACCGAAGAATACAAAGACTTCACGGTCTTGCACTATCAAGGAGGTAGAGATGACACTGATTTCTGGAGAAGAATTAAGAATGATAATCTTATAACAGAAAGAGTCTCTGACTACATTGAAAAAGCTAAATACAGTGCTCCTGGTGGTTATTACTTAAACGATTTCAGCACAAAAGGTCTTTGGTCATGGACTCTTGCAGGTTTAGATTTAATTAGTAAGGACACAGCTAAAGGCATCCTAAAAAGTTTAAATATATACACAGGTACAGGAACCAACTTTATGCGTTGGTTTTATGATACAAGGGAGGCTTTAAATAAAGGACCTGGCCTATATATAGTTCCTGCAGGCAGAAATGGAAATTATGATGGAGAATAATATATCTGAACTAGAGCTTGGAGCAAGGCTAGAGCGCGAGAGGCTGGCTAAGGTTGCTTTGGGTTCTACTTTACGTGATGAAGAAGAGTCTAAGTTGGCTAGGGAGTTTGCTGCTGCAGGTGAAGTTGCTGAAAAGCGTAGAATTATTGACTTGTTTAAAGATAGAATAGCTAATCAAGAAAACACCGAAGCAGCCGAGTGGGCAATTGAAGTAATAAAATCAAGCACGGATTTCAGGTATCTGTCCTAATAGCTTGCATGATGCAAATCTATGTGCTACTGTTCTTTTACGTAGAACGGAGAAAACATGGAAAACAATTGGCGTAAACAGCTACAAGAAGTTTACGAGCAGCTAAATGAGGTCGATGCTGACATCGAAAGCTTAATGTCAAAAACAGAGCAACTCATCATAGACGGCAAGTTCTTGATGATAGCTCATGAAGAAGGCCTTATCGATGGAGAGGACTGGGACTATGGCATCTAGGCGCCGTATGAATAGAGCTTCTGACGAATACGACTCTTACTTTCAAGAAGGAGAAGGTGTTATGTTTGGGAGTAATCCAGGCATAACTGGCTTGGAAGAGAACGGTAGTAGTTGGGTAGAGCTTTCTGAAGAGACATTCGATAACGTAGTTGAGGAGGCTGAGCGCAGAGGCTATGAAGCTGCGCGGCGCGAACTTCTGCACGCCATTACTGATATGACTACCAGCCAACGCACCTCTCGTGAATTTGAGCACAAGATATCTTCTCCTATCGGCTACAACCATAAGACAAAGCAAATGTATAGATATAAGCATGGAGAAGAAACTGTTTTTCTTGAAGAAACTAGGTCAACCAATGACACCTTAGAAGATAAGAGGCTAGCTTTGTTGCCTTTAAAGGCTTCAGATACTGCAGAGGAGTTGCCTGAATTTTTAAGTGACGACAAGGAAACTGCCGACAAAGAGGACCCGACTGCGGCTGCTAACAAAAAGATGAAGGTTGGGTGGTATATAAAAGATACTAATCTCCTTTACTGGACTGGAGTTAGCTGGGTATCGAGCCCCAAGGAAGAGTCAACACGTCAGACTTTGTTACCAATTTCTGAGCTAGAGAAGTTAGAATATCTAGAGAGTTCAGAGTAAACAAAAGTAAGGACTAGCGTGGAGGAAAGAGACGGACGCAGAGAAGAGCTAGATTTATCAAATCTACAGGAGATTTTCCCCGAGCTGTTTACGGGTTCTGGTGTTGTTGATGACTCCAAGGGTCCAGCTTTGTCAATAACAGCTGCGACTACTAAAGCTGGTGTTAGTAAGAAATACATTAATGGCCTAGTAGAAGATGGCTACCTAGAGACATGGAAAGAGGGCCCCATGACAATGCTTTACTACAGAGAGCTTTTAAGGGCCACCTGGGAAGCAAGTGACAGAGGGAAAGGGCCAATGCCAGGAATACCTGGACGCCCTAAGAAAAGAGGGTAATTCTAATGTTTCTAGAAATGCAGGCATTGCTCGGTACGGCTTGGGCATATTGGTTATCCTTCGGCGCACTATTTATTTGGTGGGCTGCTTATAGGCTGTGGAAGAAATAAGGTCTAATGACTGAGTTAAATTTACTTAACTATTATGGCCTTGATTGGTTAGCCATGGCACTAGGCTTTACTGGAATGTGGCTACTGGGTAAGAAGCGCAAAGTAAGTTTTATCTTCACTGCCTTGGGAATGGTATCAGCCTTTTCAGTGTCGGTACTTTCTAGCCAATATGGGTTTATGGTCGCTAATTCAATTATGTTTTTTCTTGCAATCAGAAACTACGTGCTCTGGTCTAGGGAGGAGAGGGTATGAATATGGGAGACTTAGGCTATCAATACGATGAGCCCTGGACCATTCCTGCAAGTGTAAAAGTTCAGCACAAGGATGGTGTTTCAGAGTTTGTTTTTGTATGTAAGGAGTGTGGTTGGGCTGGCCGGATTGAAAAGTACGCTAACTATTTGAGTATTGAAAGGTGTATGTGCTAATGGGTAAGGGTCAATTAATGACTATCCCCCAGGCGGCAGTTAAGTCTGGGCTAAGTGAAAGCACCATCCGAAAGTACCTCAGTAAAGGCTATCTTGAAAGTCACAAGATTAGTCGGAATGTTTTTATTTACTACAGAGAATTGCTTAGAGCTAGCTGGACTGCAGCTCAAAAAGATTTAAACAGAGGAGGACAATACTAATGAATAAAGGTCCACTTATGACTGTGAGGGAAGCTGCTTATAAAGGTGGCATCACTGCTGCGTCAATATATAACTATGAAAAGAATGGCTACTTAGAGTTTGTAGATGTAGCAGGTTATCAGGTTGTCTACTATAGAGATGTACTAAGAGCTTCTTGGGCTGCTAAACAAGGTCAGGCCTCTGGCGGTAAAAAAAGTAAGCGTAAATCAGAAAGCCACTACGGTAGATAGTTGTCTTGACAAAATTACCACCTACTGATAGTTTTAAAAAACAAAAGAAAGTAGGCTGGAGATGCAAACGTTCGTACCGTTACTTGATTCAACGGATACAGCACAAGTATTAGATAGAGCTAGGCTCAACAAACAAGCTCTAGAAGGTTGGCAAATACTAATGAACTTAGTAGAGCTAGACCCTATGGGGAACCACCGCGTGGCCAAAGGTTGGCGAAACCACCCGGCAGTAAAAATGTGGCGAGGCCACGAAGGGGCCTTAGTTTCATATATACTCAAGATGGTTTTAGAGTGGGAAAGTAGGGGCTATAAATCCACCATCGGTCAAAAAACCTTAACGACGTATATACAAGCAATTAAGTTAGATAGAATTACTAAAGCTAGTCATAGACTCCCCGAGTGGATGCGTAACAAAGAACAGTTTGATGAAATAGCTTCTAGCCACCGGATGGCGCTTTTAACGAAAAATTACGAGTGGTATTCGCAATTCGGATGGCCAGAAGACTCTGGATGTCAACCTTCTGGATATGATTACATTTGGCCAGTTAAATAGTAGAAAGTGAGGCTAAACGTGGCAGATAAAGAATTTAACCCTCACTTTGATATTGACTTTCAACGAGGAAAAGTCGGAGAAGACTCGCACGAAGGTTTCCTCAATGGGAGGCATGAAGTAAAGACTGACTATAAAACTGCTGAAACTGGCAATTTTTATGTTGAGACCAAGCAATATAACGAAGGCATGATGGTTTTATCTGGCATTAACGTCACTGAATCAGACTATTGGGTGTGGGCTAGTCCTGATGGAGTTGGCGGAATTTATATAAAGACTGAAACTTTAAAGAAGCTTATGCGTGAAACACAGCCCTCTGAGACGCGCCAGCCTATCTATAACGAAAACAGCAACGCCTCGGTTGGTCGT